>Ga0190273_10000160_pt1 | contig 34631 bp, 30 predicted proteins | sample Popmic504IS_FD_134513 | JGI IMG/M metagenome (GOLD analysis project Ga0190273, IMG submission 134513) | Populus adjacent soil microbial communities from riparian zone of Shoshone River, Wyoming, USA - 504 IS | ecosystem: Environmental > Terrestrial > Soil > Riparian zone > Trees stand | place... | reverse complement strand
GGCCAGGGCCGGCACGAATATGACGGCCAGCTTCCCGACTGGAGCCCCACCGGCCTCGCCAACCGAATGGCGTTCCTGCGCTCTTCCATCGCCGCCGCGGGCGCGTTCAACGCAAAGACGCTGTCGAGGGAAGAACGCTTCGAGCGCGATTACCTCGTCTCCCGGGCCCGCGCCGATCTGTTCTGGCTCGAAGGCGCCGACCAGCCGCACCGCAACCCGGCTTATTACGCCGACGCGCTCGGGCCCTCTGTCTACGTTACGCGCAATTATGCGCCCGCCGAGACCCGGCTTCGCGCCTACACGGCCTACCTCAAGAACATTCCCCGCGCCGCCCAGCAGATCCGCGCCAACCTCAAGACACCTCTGCCCTTGAGCTTCATCGACTACGGCAAGTCCGCCTTCGGCGGTTATGCCGAATATTATCCCACCGACGGCAAGGCCGCCTTTGCCGAGGTGAAGGACGCAGCCCTCCAGGCCGAACTCAACCAAGCCACAACCGGCGCGGTGAAGGCGATGAAGGGCCTCGCCACCTGGCTGGAGGGCGAGCGGCCCCGCGCCACCCAGGGCTTCGCGCTCGGCGCCAACACATTCGCCCGAATGCTGCGCGACACCGAGATGGTGGATCTGCCGATCGCCGAACTTGAAGCGATCGGCCGCGCCGACTTGAAGCGCAACCAGGATGCCGTGAAAGCCGCCTGCGCGGTCTACGCCTCCGGCCTCTCGCCGCAGGCCTGCATGGACAAGATGAGCGCCTCCAAGCCGCAGGGCGGCGCCGTCCAGGGCGCCCGCGCCCAGCTCGCCGGCCTCAAGCAGTTCATCCAGGACAAGAACCTCGTCACCATCCCCGGCACCGAAGAAGCCAAGGTCGAGGAAGCGCCGCCCTACAACCGGCAGAACTTCGCCTATATCGACATCCCCGGGCCGTATGAGAGCGGCCTGCCGTCGGTTTACTACATCGCCCCGCCCGATCCGAGCTGGCCCGCCGACGTCCAGGCCGGCTTCGTGCCGGGCGAGGCGGACCTGCTTTTCACCTCCGTGCACGAGGTCTGGCCAGGCCACTTCCTCAACTTCCTCCACGCCAACCGCAGCCGCTTCACCTTCGGCAAGGTGTTCGTCGGCTACGCGTATGCGGAGGGCTGGGGGCATTATTCGGAGGAGATGATGTGGGAAGCGGGCCTCGGCGACGGCAGCCCGGAAATCCACATCGGCCAGCTCTCCAATGCCCTGCTGCGCAACTGCCGCTATCTTTCCGCCATCGGCATGCACACCGGCCGGATGACCATGGAGCAATCGCGCAGGATGTTCCTCGATCAATGCTATCAGGACGAGGGCAATGCCCGCCAGCAGGCGGCGCGCGGCACCTACGATCCGGCCTACCTCAACTACACGATGGGCAAGCTGATGATCCGCAAGCTGCGCGAGGACTGGACGGCGAGCCGCGGCGGCCGCGCGGCGTGGAAGGAATTCCACGACAAGTTCCTAAGCTATGGCGGCCCGCCCTTGCCGCTCGTCCGCGCGCAGATGATGGACGGAGCGCCACGGGCGGCGTTCTGAGGGGGACGCACCGTCCAGATGATTCGCCGGCGGAGGCCGCCGAGCCTCCGCCCGGCTTCGTGATCTGCCTCGCCGCGCGCATTTTTTCCACCAACGGCATTGCCGCTTCTGCCAACCGTCCGGCCGGCGGATACCCCGGCTTTTCGGCTTCCGGTACAAAATGGGCGTCAACCCCAGGAGTACCAAGCCATGACCAAGACCAGCTTTTTCGCCCCGCTCGCCGCAGTCGCTCTCGTCGCCGCCGGCGCCGTGCCCGCCTTCGCCAAGTCGCAGAACGATCAGGCCAATAGCAGCGCCGCCTCCACCGGCGAAAAGGGCGAACGCAAGATCTGCAAGCGCTTCACCCGCTCCGAAACCCGCGTCGGCAGCGAAAAGGTCTGCCTCACCAAGGCGCAGTGGCAGAAGTTCGACGCGGCGCAATAAGCGCGCCCAGCGACGATTGCCCGAAACGGCGCCCGCACCTCGCGCGGGCGCCGTTTTCGCGAGTGCTTCAGCGGCGTGGTCGCCTCAAGTCGTTTTGAACAGGTACCAGCCGTCGATCGCCGGTTCGATCCAGATGTAGGTGTGGCCGTCGATTGCCGGGAGCGGGGCGGTGGTCGGCAACAGGAAGCCGACCTCGTTATCGAGGATGCCGCCGATGGAGATCACCAGCCGGCCATCCCCTTCGAGGACGCTCGTCGCGCCGGCCGCCTTCAGCGCCTGCACAAGTTCGGCGGAGTGCGGTTCGGTGCGGGCGCGGGCGAACAGAGCACGGTGCTCCTCCGCCCAGCGCAGAAGCTCCTTATCGGTGGCGAGGGTGAGCTTCGCGTTCAAGACCGCCAGGCGCATTTCGGGATCTTCCGAGGGGGCCTGCGCATCGAGCCGGATTATCTCCTCCACCAAACCTGTAAGCGCCAGGGCGCGGATCGCCGTCACCCGCCAGCCGCCTTTGCTCTCTTCCAGCGAGAGGTAGAAATCGGGGTCGGCTCCGGCGGCACCCGGCAGCCGGGCAACCGCGCGTCCCGGTGCGGTCCGGATCACTGTGTCGGGGGGCGGCAGGGTGCCGCCGCCCGGCGCCGAAAGCGTCTCCAATTCCCCGGCCAGCAGCTCTTTGCCTTCGCCGGACTGAAGGGCGACCTCGTTGTTGAGCGTCGCGAACCTCCGGGCCGCCGCTTCGGGCGAGGCGGGGAGTGCGACGCTGCCACCGGCGTCAGCCGCGCAGAGAAGGAGCAGGGGAGCGCAAAACCGGATCATGTCGCCAGCCTAATGGCTCCGCATCGCACCGGCGAGTGGAGAAGCGGTGCAGATCCGGCGCAGGGACGCCGCGCAATCAAAGCTTCGGCAGGGTCACCCCGCGCTGGCCCATATATTTGCCCGCGCGGTCGGCATAGCTCACCTCGCACGGCTCATTCCCCTGCAGGAACAGGAACTGGCACGCGCCTTCATTGGCGTAGACCTTGGCCGGAAGCGGCGTCGTGTTGGAAAATTCCAGGGTGACATGCCCCTCCCAGCCCGGCTCGAGCGGAGTCACATTCACGATGATCCCGCACCGCGCATAGGTCGATTTGCCGAGGCAGATCACCAGCACGTCGCGCGGCACCCGGAAATATTCAACCGTCCGGGCAAGCGCAAAGCTGTTGGGCGGGATGATGCAGACGTCCGTCTTGCGATCGACGAAACTGTTCGCCTTGAAGTCCTTGGGATCGACGATGGCGTTGTCGACATTGGTGAACAGCTTGAACTCGTCCGACACCCGCGCGTCATAGCCGTAGCTCGACAGGCCGTAGCTGATCGTCCCCTCGCGGCGCTGACCGTCCTCGAACGGCTCGATCATTCCGTCCGCGAGCGCCCGCTCCCGAATCCATCTGTCCGACATGATCGACATCAGCCGCGCGCCTTTCGAAGAAGGCGGCCGCCGCAGCCCTGAAGTTCGCGGCCGCTCAGGCGGATTCGCACATGGTCCTCGTACACCGCGCCGCCGGCATTGGTGCAGGGCCCCGGCGTCGCCCGAACCGCGATTACGGCGGCGCCGTCGCCCGACTCCCAGGTCCGCACGCCGCCCTCGATGCGTGGCAGGACTCGCGGATACGCGTGGTCGACGAACCGGGTGCGGGGATCCCGCCCCTCGGGCACAAGGCTGAGCAGGATGCTGTCGTCGCCGATGGTGAGCAGCCAGAACGGCGCATCACCCATTGCCGAGTAGCGGATGTCCTTCACGGGCGCATAAGGCCGCTCCGACGCCGCGCAGCCGGCAAGCGCGGCGAGCGCGGCAAAGCTGGCGAGGAGGGTGGCGCTTCGCATCGCCGGACATTCGCCGCTTCGCAGCCGCCCGGCAACCCCCGTTCGACACGCAGGCCTCACTTGATGTGGAGCACGCAGATCAGGGTGAACAGGCGGCGCGCAGTGTCGAAGTCCATCTCGATCTTGCCCTTCAGACAGTCCTGGAGGAGCTCGGCCGCCTCGTTGTGCATGCCGCGCCGGGCCATGTCGATCGTCTCCAGCCCCTTGGGGGAATCGGAGCGAGCGGCCTTGAAGTAGGATTCGCAGATTGCGAAATAGTCGCGCACCGGCCGTTTGAAGCGGGCCAGGCTCAGGCGGATCGTGTCCAGCGGCTGCCCCGCCTCGTCCCGAACCTCGATGGCGAGGCGGTTTTCCTCGACCGCGAGACGGATTCGGAACGGTCCCTCGTGCTCCGCCGGCTGGAAAACATTCTCTTCCAGGAGGTCGAAGATCGCGACCTGGCGCTCGCGCTCGATGTCGTCGCTCCGGCGGATAATCGTCCGCTCGTCGAGCTCGATGTCGATGATGCGCGCTTCGCCCATGCCGCCGCCTTAGCGGCGGCGCGTCCGGGCGTCACCCTGGACTTCCGTCGGGAGCCCGGGGGGGAGGGGGGGCGGAACGGGACAAAGCGCTTTATCCACAGCAGTTCCACAGGCTTGCTGGCTTGAGCCCGCCGCCGGAAAGGACGACAAGGCTGCCATGGCCGACATCATCAGACTGACGGGCGACGCGCCCGTGCCCGAGACTTCGACTCTGCCTCACAATGTGGAGGCTGAAGGCGCGCTGCTCGGCGCACTGATGATCGACAACCGCTTGGCAGAGGATGTGCAGCTCAAGCTGCGCCCCGACCATTTCTTCGAACCGCTCCACGCCCGCATCTACGAGCAAATTCTGAAGCTCATCGACCGCAACATGATCGCCTCCCCGGTGACCTTGCGCCCCCTGTTCGAGGCAGACGAGGAGATGAAGGCGCTCGGCGGGCCTGGCTACCTCGCGCAGTTCACCGGATCTGGGGCGGCGATCATCGGTGCCCGTGACTTCGCTGCGCAAATTTACGAACTGGCGCTGCTTCGGGCGCTGATCGGCGTCGGCCGCGAAATGGTCGAGAAAGCGATCGACACCAGCGAGGACATTGATCCCAAGAGCCAGATCGAGCAGGCCGAATCCGCGCTTTATCGGGTAGCGGAGGAAGGCGGCGGCGAAAGCAGCGTCAAGAGCTTCGCCGACGCGACGCGGATGGCTGTGCAGCTAGCCGAAAAGGCGCTCAACACCGGCGGCGGCCTCTCCGGCGTGACCACTGGCCTCGACGGAATCAACGCCAAGACCGGCGGCCTCCACCATTCGGATCTCGTGATCCTCGCCGGCCGCCCGGGCATGGGCAAGACCGCGCTTGCCACCAACATCGCCTACAACGCGGCCGCGCGTTACCTCCAGGATATCGCCGACGGCATCGCGCCGGAGAAATCCGTCGGCGGCCCAGTAGCGTTCTTCAGCCTGGAAATGTCGGCCGACCAGCTCGCTACCCGTATCCTTGCCGAGCAATCGGGGATCAGCGGCGAAAATCTGCGCATGGGCAAGATCAGCCAGCAGGATTTCCGCAACCTCGCCCGCGCCGCCGCCGATCTCGAGGGCCTGCCGCTCTACATCGACGACACCGCCGGTCTCACTATCGCGGCGCTGCGCACCCGCGCCCGGCGCCTGAAGCGTCAGCGCGGCATCGGCTTGATCGTGGTCGATTACCTTCAGCTCCTCCAGGGCTCGGGCAAAAGCGGCGGCGACCAGAACCGCGTGCAGGAAATTTCGGAGATCAGCCGCGGCCTCAAGACGCTCGCCAAGGAACTGCACGTCCCGGTGATCGCGCTCTCTCAGCTCAGCCGCGCCGTCGAGCAGCGCGAGGACAAGCGGCCGCAGCTCTCGGATCTTCGCGAGTCGGGCTCGATCGAGCAGGACGCCGATATGGTCTGGTTCGTCTACCGCGAGGAATATTACGTCCAGGTCAAGGAGCCCAAGCGGCCCAGCGAAGGCGACGACGCCAAGGTTTGGGACGACCATGCAAAGTGGATGGTGGACATGGAAGGCGCATCCGGCATGGCCGAACTGATCGTCGCCAAGCAGCGCCACGGCTCAACCGGCAAGGTGAAGATGAAGTTCGAAGCCAGGATCACGCGGTTTAGCGACTGGATGGACGACAATTACCTGCCGGAGGTGCGCGGATGAGGCTCACGAGCTTTCCGGCAGCCCTTTGTATGGCCGCGACTGCGGTTCCTGCCGCGGCCCAGGTCACCGCCCCGCCAGTGGTGCCCGGACCTCCGCCGATTATTGTCATGAGGCCGCCAGCGGACCCGTACGCCAGCTTGGTGAAGGCAAAAGGGCAATGGAATTTCGAGGGCCAAAGCTACGCTCTGGAATTTCTCGTCGACGGCAAGCTTGCGGCGCTGCGGTTACGCGACCGCATGACGGGCGTGCAAAACATCCTTCCGCTCTCATCCCCTGCGGATTTCCTGGGGTTGCTTGCGGACCGGAAAGTCGATTTCCTCTGGCCGGCTATCGCCGAATGGGTTGGGCCGTCGATGGAACGGCTGCGATCGAACCTGCTGGAGGCGGCGAAGCAGGGGTATGACAGCCGGAGCCCTGTTTTCTTTGCCAATAACACCGCCGAATCAGTGATGCGCGCCCCGGCGCGAGCGGTTTCCCAATATGCGCGTGCGCTGGAGCGTACCGGCGACGGTGCCGCCGCCGTGGACGTGCTTCGGCGTGAGGCATCAACACGCGACCTCAAGACCGACTGGGGTCGGGGTGAATATTCGGTGCTTTGGGCTCAGATGGCCGGCGTGCTCCACACCCGCGGTCAGTCGGACGCGGCTCTTGCCGAACTTTCCACCGGCCTGGCAGCGTTGGGCGGCAGCCGCTACGCCGGTAACCTCGCCATCACGCGTGCCGCCGTGCTTGCCGAAAGCGGCCGGTACGAGGAAGCGCTGGTTGCGATAAACCAACTTGGGAAAGAATATAAAAAGACGCGGGGGAAAGTCGCGGGCAGCGACCGTCAGTTCGCCTGGATCCGGGCCTGCGCCTTGCAGGGCCTCGGCAGAACGGCCGACGCGAAACGCGCCTTTCCCGACCTGCAGAATCGGCCTGAGCCGGTGGACAAAGACTGGATCGTACCCGCCAACGCGTCGATCCAGATCCGCGCACTGACATGCCTGGGCGATGTGGAGGGTCTGGTTATGGCTTCCATCGCGGAGCTTGAGGGCGGCCGCTTGACGCCTCGTGCTCTTCTGCTCCTTCAGCCCGATTACGCAATGACGGAAGGTGGCCGGCGGGTCTGGGCGGAGGCCAGGCGCGACCCGAGGCTGATTGCTGCGGCGCAAGGCCGCTTTCGGCAGCTCCCGCCGGAATATGCTCCGGCGCTCAGAAGCTGGCGCCCCGAGCCGGATTCGACCGCAGCCAACTAAGCGTCCCGGCGCAGCCGTGCGCTATTGTCCGGCGTAAGGGTCCCTGAGCCCAACCCCTATGCTGGTGCGGGCCTGCTCGGCTTCGGAACTCGTCACCGGATACGCGCAATAATCCGCCGCATAATAGGCGCTCGGCCGGTGATTGCCCGACAGCCCCAGCCCCCCGAACGGCGCATTGGACGGCGCCCCGTTGGTGGGCTTGTTCCAGTTGATCACGCCGGCGCGGACATTGGCCCAGAAGCGGTCGTACAGCTCCGGGCTACCGCCGATCAGCGAAGCGGCGAGCCCGTAGCGGGTGGCGTTCGCCTCGGCCAGGGCGGCATCGAAATCAGGCACGCGAATGATCTGCAGCACCGGGCCGAACAATTCGGCGTCCGGCCGCTCGCGCACCTCGGTGACATCGATCAGCGCGGGCGTCAGGAACGGCAGGTCGTCGCGCGGCCGCTCGAGGTGCTTGATCGGCCGCCCGCCCTTGGTGAGCAGACCCAGAAACGCCTCTTGAAGCTGGTCGGCGGCCTGGGTGTCGATCACCGGGCCCATGAACGGCGCCGGCGTCGCGTGGGGATGGTCGACGATCAGCCGGTTGGCGATTTTGACGATGGCGGCGATCAACTCCTCGTGCGCGCCGTCGCGGACGATCAGGCGGCGCGCGGCGGTGCAACGCTGGCCGGCGCTCATGAACGCCGATTGCACCACGATCAAAGCCGCGGCGTAGGCGTCGGGCGTGTCCCACACGACCAGCGGATTGTTGCCGCCCATCTCCAGCGCAAGCATCTTCTGCGGCGTGTCGGAAAACTGGCGGTGGAGGGCAAGGCCGGCGCGCGCCGACCCGGTGAACAGCAGCCCGTCGAGGCCAGGATGCGCGGCAAGCGCCTTGCCAATCTCCGGCCCGCCCTGGACGCAGCGCAGCACATCCTCCGGCACGCCCGCCTCGTGGAAGCGCGCGACGAGATACTCGCCCACCGCCGGCGTCTTCTCGGACGGCTTGAACACCACTGCATTACCCGCCAGCAACGCCGGAACGATGTGGCCGTTGGGCAGGTGCGCCGGGAAATTGTAGGGCCCGAGCACGGCAAGGACGCCATGCGGCTTGTGGCGCACCGCAACCCGGGCGCCGAGCGCGCCTTCCTGGCGGCGCTGCGAGCTGCGCTCCGAATAAGCGGAGACCGAGATATCGACCTTGTTGACCACCGCATCGACCTCGGTGGCGCTTTCCCACAGGGGCTTGCCGGTCTCGCGCGCGATCAGGTCGGCGAATTCGTCCTTCTTGCCGCGCACCCCGTTGGCGAAGCGGCGAAGCGTTTCGATGCGCACGGAGAGCGGTTTCGCCGCCCAGGCCGCCCAGGCGGAGCGGGCGCGGCCGACCTCCGCGTCGACATCGCCGCTCTGGCCGGTCCACAAGGCCGCGCCGGTCGCCGGCTCAAAGGATTGCAGGAGGGTCGCCATCTTCGCGCAAGCACCATTTTTGGCGGGGCCGGTCAAGCGGCTCCCCGCAAAGCGTCGCCCATCCGCCTGATTGCCGCGACTTTTCGGTGGAGCGTCGACCAGTCGTCCGCTTCGTCGATCCGGCTCCAGATCGCCTCCACCTGGTCGATGTGCATGGAACAGGGCGCCGCGTCCGACCAATATTCGTGATCGGTCGCACCGGGCACGGCTGCATAGTCGCCCAGCAGCGTGCCGAGTTCCGTAAAGGCACCATCCGCATAAGCCTCGTCGGCAGGGGAGGGGCCGCGCCGCCGTCCGCCGCGCCAATCGAAGAAGAAGCGGTCGATCTCCACCGTCTTCTTGGCAAGCGCGGTCTCGAGCGAAACCAGGAAGGCGCTGTCCCGCTCATGTTCGGTCGGCTGGATGCCGAGCCGCCAGAAAAGCTGGCGGACGAGCGCGCGCTGAAAGGTGTCGGGAAAGGCTTCCAGCGACAGCTGCAGCGCCTCGACCGCGGAGATCGAGGTCAGCGCACGGGCAAGCTGCACCGAGTTCCAGTGTATCGCCTCGGGCTGGCGGCCAAAGGCGTACAAGCCGGCATGGTCGAAATAGGCCGCCGTAAAGGCGCCGTCCCACAGCGGCGTCCAGCGCCACGGCCCATAATCGAAGCTCTGCGCGGTGATCGCAATGTTATCGGTGTTGAGCACGCCGTGGACGAAGCCGGCGGCGATGTAGGACGCGGCAAGCTGCGCCGCCGCCGGCACGAACCGCTCGAGCAGGCGCGCGCCGGGGTCCTCCCCCGCCTCCTCGCCATAGTAATGCCGGAGGCAGTAACCTGCGAGGGTACGCATCTCCTCCGCCTGCTCGAAAAATTGCAGCCGCTGAAAGGTGCCGATGCGGATGTGGCTGTGCTGCAGCCGCACCAGCACGGCGGCGCGAGTCGGGGAGGGCTCGTCGTTCCGCTCCAGGGCCTCGCCGGTCTCGATCAGCGAGAACGTCTTGGACGTTTCCACGCCGAGCGCTTCCAGCATCTCGGTGGCAAGCACCTCACGCACTCCGCCCTTCAGCGTCAGCCGGCCGTCGCCGAAGCGGCTGTAGGGAGTCTGCCCCGATCCCTTGGTGCCGAGATCGAGCAATCGTCCGGCCCCGTCGCGAAGCTGCGCGAACAGGAAGCCCCGCCCGTCGCCGATCTCCGGATTGTAGGACCGGAACTGGTGACCGTGATAGCGCAGCGCCAGCGGCTCGGGCAGGGTTCCAGCCAGCGGCTCGAACCGCCCGAAGTGCCGGAGCCACTCCGCCTCGCTCAGCCCCTCCAGTCCCACCGCAGGCGCCCAGCGGTCGTTGCGGAAGCGCAGGATCGTTTGCGGGAAATCGGCCGCCTCTACGGGATCGTAAAACGCCTCGCCAAGCGACAGGATCGCGATTTCGGGCGTGTAAGTGGCGGGTTGCGGGAGCGTCGGCATCGGTGGATAGGGCCCTTGAGTGAGCTGGGGAGGAAGCATGGCGGCGTGGTCCGAGGGTTATTGGTCGTCGAGCGACGGCCTCCGGCTCCACTTTCGCGATTACCCCGGCGATCCGTTGCGCCCGCCGATCGTCTGCATCCCCGGGCTGACGCGTAACGCCCGTGACTTCGAAGGGGTTGCGGAGCGGCTCGCCGGACGCTGGCGGGTGATCTGCGTCGACCTTCGCGGCCGCGGCCAAAGCGAACATGCCAAGGACCCGATGAGCTACGTGCCGCCCCGTTACGCGGACGACATGGAAGCGCTGTTCGCCGAGCACGAACTCTCCCGCGTCATCCTGTTCGGCACTTCCCTGGGAGGCATCGTCACCATGCTGCTCGCCCAGCGTGATGCCTCTCGGATCGCCGGCGCGCTGATCAACGACATCGGCCCAGTGCTGGAAACCCGCGGGCTCGACAAAATCCGCGGCTATGTCGGCCGCTCGATCAACTGGCCGACCTGGCTCCACGCCGCCCGCGCCATCGCCGAAGCGCAAGGCGACCGCTACCCCGACTACAAGATCGAGCATTGGATCGCCTACGCCAAGCGCCTCTGCAAACTCACCCCAAACGGCCGCGTCGTATTCGACTATGACATGCGCATCGCCGAGCCGTTCAAGGTGCCGGGCGGCGAGGCGGGGTTCGACATGTGGGAAGCGTGGCGCGGCCTTGCCGGCGTCCCCACCCTCTTGCTGCGCGGCGAGCTGTCCGATCTGTTGAGCGAGGAAACGGAGGGGCGGATGATGGCCGAGAATCCGGCCTTGGAGACGGTCACCGTTCCCCGCGTCGGCCACGCCCCGACCCTCGACGAGCCGGAAGCCGCCCAGGCGATCGAGGCGTTCCTGGCGCGGATCCAACCCGCCGCTGGCGCTGCCGGCTAGGCCGCGCGTGCGGCCGTTGAAAGGCGGCTGATGATCTCCGGCACCCGCTCCGCGGGAATCGCCGGCGAGTAAAGGTGGCCCTGCCCATAATGGCAGCCCTTGGCGGTCAGCCTTTGCGCCTGTTCGAGCGTTTCGATGCCTTCCGCTACCACTTCGATGTCGAGGCTGTGGCCAAGCGTGATCACCGCCCGAATGATCGCCGCGGCATCCGCATCGACGCCGAGCTCCGACACAAACGAGCGATCTATCTTCAGCACGTCCACCGGGAACTGCTTCAGGTGCGAGAGGGAGGCGTAGCCGGTGCCGAAATCGTCGAGAGCGATCTGCACCCCGGCGCGGCTCAGCGTCTTCAACGCCCGCTCGACATAATCGGCCCCGCGGCCAAGGAACACGGTTTCCGTGACTTCGAGTTGGAGGTGATCGGCCGGAATGTTGGCGCGGTGCAGGCGCTCGAGCAGGCTTTCGGCAAATTCGGCCTTTCGGAACTCGGCCGCGGCGGCGTTGATCGCGACATGACCGAAGGGCAGCCCCTGATCGAGCCACACCCGCATGTCGGTGATCACCTTGTCGATCATCCGGTCGCTGATCGCCGCCGCGGTGCTCAGGTCTTCAAAGGCGGCCGCGATCGAATCGGGCGTCTGGATGCCGCGCCGGGCATGGCGCCAGCGCAGCAGCGCCTCGAAGCCGGAAACCTCGCCGGTGCGAAGGTCGATCTTGGGCTGGTAGAAAGGAACGATCAAATCCTTCTTCAGCGCTTCGCGGGCAATGCCGAGCATCGAGATGCGGGTCTGCATTTCCGAGCGCATACCCGCGTCGAAGATCCGCAGATTGCCGCGCCAGCTCGCCTTGGCGACATAGAGCGCAATGTCGGCATGCTTCAAAAGCTCGGTCCGCCCGGTGCCGTGCAGCGGAAACAGGCTCGCGCCGATGCTTGCGTTGAAATCGAGGATCCGCCCCGAATGGACGTGGGGCCGGCGAAGCTCCGTCAGGATCGCCTCGCCCGCGGTCGCCACTTCCTTGGCGCAGGCGACGCCGTTCAGGATCACGGCGAATTCGTCGCCGCCAAGCCGCGCCACGAAATCGTCGGCGCGAGTGGCGGAGCGCAGCCGCCCGGAAAAGGCGCACAGCAGGGAATCACCGGCATCGTGGCCGAGCGTGTCGTTGACCCGCTTGAAATCATCGACGTCGAGCAGCAGCAAGGCAAAGCCGCTTCCCTCCGAACCCGCCGCTGCAATTTCGTCGAGCCGCTCCTGGAACAACAAGCGGTTGGGGAGGCCGGTCAGCGGATCGTGGTTGGCGATCCAGCGCACCCGTTCCTCGGACTGCTTCTGGTGGGTAACGTCGCGGGCGATCACCGCCAGCCGGGCATTGTCGCCGTCCGAGTCCACCGGCGTCGCGACCACGTCCCACCATTTGGGGACCCCCTTGGCGGTGGGCTGCATCATGGTGAAGTGGGCGGTCTCACCGGCCACCGCCTTGTCGAGCGCCCGGCGCGCCTCGGCGGCATTGGCCGGTTCGAGCGCATCGAGCCAGCGCGCACCGATCAGATGCGCTGGATCGTCGATGTCCATGGCCTTGGGGCCAAGCCGGTTGACGAACAGAATTCGGCTGTCGCGGTCGAGCAGCTTGATGCAATCCGGGCTCGAATCGAGGATCGAGCGGTTCAGCGCCTCGCTCTCGGCAAGCGCGCGCTTGGCGATCACCCGCTCGTGAATGTCGGTGCAGGTGCCGTACCAGCGCACCACGCGGCCTTCGCTGTCACGCTCGGGCAGCGCCCGGGCCAGTGCCCAGCGATGGTCGCCCTCGTGGTGCTTGAGCCGGAACTCGACTTCGAAGCTTGAGGAGTGGATCAGGCTCCGGGTCCAGGCGAAGCGGGCACGATCCCGGTCGGCTTCGTGGATCGCGGCAATCCAGGCAAGGCCGAGATCACCGCGCGGATCGCGGCCGGTGAATTCGCGCCATTGCGGGCTGAGATAATCGCAATGGCCGCCCGATTCGCACGACCAGACGATCTGCGGCACCGAATCGAGAATGGAATGCGCCCGCTCGGTGCTTTCCAGCAAGGCGGCTTCGGCGCGTTTGCGGGCGCTGATGTCGCGGTAGAAGACGGTGATGCCGCTGGCGGTCGGCGTCACATGCGCTTCGATCCAGCTATCCAGCGGCGGAAAGTAGGCCTCGATGGTTTCGGCGCGGCGCTCGCGCATTACGCGGCAATAGCACGCTCCAAAGTCGGTGGTGTCGGCGCCCGGGAGGACATCGAGGATGAGCTTTCCGATGACGTCGCGGCCGCGATAATGCTCGCGCGCGCGCTCGTTCATGTAGGTGAAGCGCATCTCACGGTCGAGCGAGTAGACGCAGTCGAGCGTGCCCGACAGAACGGCCGTGAGCGAGCGTTCGGCAAGCTTCTGCTCAGTGACGTCGCCGATAAAGCCTTCCAGCGACAGCGGCTCGCCGGTCTCGCCGTAAATCGCCTGACCGCGCTCGTGGAGCCAGCGGGTTGAGCCGTCCTTGTGGGTGGTGCGATAGGTGACGTCGAACCGGCGCCGCTCGGCGATGGCATCGGCGATCATCGATTCCAGGCCGGGCAGGTCCTCGGGATGAACGATGGTCGCCCACTCGATCCCGCCCGAAAGCCATTCTTCGGAGGAATAACCGGTGACCGCCAGCGCGCCCTCGCTTGCATAATCCAGCCGCCAGGGCGCCTCGGTGGTGCAGCGATAGGCAAAGCCGGGCAGGTTATCGACCAGGGTGGCGAGCTGTCGGCGGCTGGTCTGAAGCGCAAGCTCCGCCTGCTTGCGCTCCTCGATGTCGAAGATCAGGCCGCACAGCCAGCGGCGCGCGCCGGGCGCCGCGTCGCGGGGTCGCGCGATAATCCGCATCCAGCGCACTTCGCCGGAGGGATGAAGGATCCGGAACTCGAAATCGTAAGCATCGCCGGTCTCGAAGCTCGCCTGGAGCGCGGTCGCGGTCATGTCGCGGTCTTCGGAATAGACCGGCATCAGCACGTCGTCCTCACGCACGCCCGCGCCGACGCCGAGCAGGCGCGAGGCCACCGGGTCCCAGGTCGCAAGGCCGCTCACCATATCGAGCCGCCAGGTGCCCACGCCCGCGGCCGCCAGCGCTTCGCCGCAGAAGCCCTGCTCCTCCGCCTGCGCATCCGGCGCCACCGCCGCCCACAGCGATTGTTCGTCCACGTGGATCATGATCCCGTTGTGCATCGCTTATGTTAAAACATTCCTTTCTTTTAGCGGACGCGCGGTGTTTCTTTAGGTAAGGCGGCATTAACCACGATTGTCATTGTTGGAGGCACGCCGGCACTACAATATCGTGCCGCGATCCTTTATTGGCTGTTAGACACGTTCTTCAGCGAGCAGGCGCGCGAGGCGGGATAGAAGCTCCTCGGGAATGAACGGTTTGCTGATGAAATCGTCGGCGCCGAGTTCGAGCGCGCCCACGATGTCCCGCTCGCCGCGCCGCGCCGTCAGCATGATCACCGGGATCCTGCGTGTGGCGTCGGCCTCCCGCAACCGGCGAAGCACTTCATAGCCATCGACCATCGGCATCATCGCATCGAGCACGATTGCGTCGGGGGCTCGCGCGGCAACCGCGTCCAAAGCCTCACGGCCGTCCGCCGCAAGGACTACCTGATAGCCGCGGCCGGTGAGCCGGTGCTCCAGCAGATCGCGGATCAAGGGGTCGTCGTCGCAGACCAGGATCGCCGCGCCAGCGCCGCCCGGCGCGGCAGGCGCGACCGGCGCCGGCGACGACAGGGGCAGGGGGGCCACCTCGGGCGCGGCCGTCGGCGCCGCTTCGGCAGGAGCCTTGGCCTTGGGCCACACGATCCGGTAGCCCTTCGGCACGGCCTGCCATTCCCCCGCCTTGCGGACCAGATCGGCTCCGCAGCGCCGGCAGCGGGCAAAGACCAGCCCTCGATTCTCGATCTGCTCGGCGCGCGGCTTGTGGCCGCGAAGCGCGCAGGCGATGCTTCCCTTGCTGCTCATCGGCCGAACAACCCGCCGGCCGGTGCTTCTTTCCCTTGCGGTTCCACTCGGCAATAAGGGCAGCATGGCGCCGCCCCACATCCTCCACGTCCATTCCACCTTCGCGCTGGGCGGCAAGGAAGCGCGCGCCGTGCGGCTGATGAACGCCTTCGGCGGCGCGGCCCGTCACAGCGTGCTCAGTGCGGTGCCGGGCCAGCTCTCCGCTCGCGATGCACTCGACAAGACGGTGTATGTCGATTTTCCAGAGGATGCGCCGCTGCTGACCGGCGCCCCAACACCCTGGCGGCTCCACCGCCTCGCCCGCTACGCCCGCCGCTTCGATCTCGTCCTCACCTACAATTGGGGCGCGTTCGACATGGTGATGGCGCGGCGTGTGTTCGGCGGCACCCCGCTCGTCCACCACGAAGACGGCTTCAACCAGGACGAAACCGCGGCCCTCAACCCGAAGCGCAACCTCTATCGCCGCCTCGGCCTGCCCGCGGCGCACCGCCTCGTCGTCCCCTCGGCGCGGCTCGCCACCATCGCCCGCGCCGCCTGGAAGCAGAAGCCGGAGCGGATCGAGCGGATCCCGAACGGAATCGCGCTTCCGCTCTACGCGCAGCCGCCCGAGCCGGAGCTGATCGGCCTTGGCGGGGAGCGCGGCGGCATCGTCATCGGCACCGTCGCCGGCCTCCGCCCGGTCAAGAACCTTCCCCGCCTGGTGCGCGCTTTCGCGGCGCTCAACACGGCTTCGAAATTGCGCCTGGTGATTGTCGGCGAAGGCCCCGAAAGCGAAAAGATCATGGCCGAGGCTCGCGCGCTCGGCGTTGCCGCTCAAGTCGAACTCCCCGGCTTCCGGGCCGAGCCCTGGCGGTGGATCGGCGGCTTCGACATCTTCGCTTTGTCGTCGGACAGCGAACAATCGCCGATCTCGCTGCTTGAAGCGATGGCCGCCGGGCTGCCCGCCGTCTGCACCGCCGTCGGTGACATCCCCGACATGGTCTCCGCCGACAACAAGCCGCTGATCGTCGCCCCGGACGACGAAGCGGGCTTCACCGCCGCCCTCGCGACCTTGGTCGAGCGCCGCGATCTTCGCCATGCCCTCGGCCTCGCCAACCGCGCCAAGGCGGCGCTCGATTATGACGAAAAGGCGATGATCGCCCGCTATGCGCGGCTTTACGGTGAAGCCATCGGACGGCCGCGCGCGTTCGTGCCCCAGGGACCATGATTTTTCCGCGCATTTGCGGACAAGTCCGCGTATAGGCGCCCCCGTCTTAGTCGGAGGAACGATGTTCAAGGGTGTGAAGCCGATCCTGTATGGCGGCCGTGAAGTGCTGCCGCTGATCGAAGGCGGCAAGGGTGTTTCGGCGACAAACCACGCAAGCTCCGGCGCCTGGGCGGCATCGGGCGGCATCGGCACCGTTTCCGCGGTCAATGCCGACAGCTACGATCCGGAAGGCAAGATCATCCCGCAGGTCTACCACGCGTTGACCCGGCGCGAGCGGCACGACGAGCTCGTCCAATATGCCATCGACGGTGCCGTCGCGCAGGTCCAGCGGGCCTACGACATGACCGGCGGGCAGGGCGCGCTCAACATCAACGTGCTTTGGGAAATGGGCGGCGCCCAGCGCGTGCTCGAAGGCACGCTGGAGCGCACCAAGGGTCTCGTCACCGGGGTCACCTGCGGCGCCGGAATGCCCTACAAGCTGTCCGAAATCGCCGCCGAGCACGGCGTTTATTACCTCCCCATCATCAGCTCCGCCCGTGCCTTCCGGGCCTTGTGGAAGCGGGCTTATTCCAAAGTGCCGGAATGGCTAGGCGCGGTGGTTTACGAGGATCCCTGGCTCGCCGGCGGCCATAACGGCCTGTCCAATGCCGAGGACCCGCTGAAACCCGAAGACCCCTATCCAAGGGTCAAGGCGCTGCGCGACACGATGCGCGAAGGCGGGATTTCCGACGAAGTGCCGATCGTCATGGCGGGCGGCGTCTGGAACCTGAAGGAATGGGATCACTGGATCGACAATCCCGAGCTCGGCCAGATCGCCTTCCAGTTCGGCACCCGGCCCTTGCTCACCCAGGAAAGCCCGATCCCGGAGGATTGGAAGCAGCGCCTGATGACGCTGGAGGAAGGCGACATCCTGCTCCACAAGTTCTCCCCAACCGGCTTCTACAGCTCGGCCGTGCGCAACCCGTTCCTGCGCAGCCTCGAAGCGCGGACCGAACGCCAGATCGCCTTTACCAAGGAGCCGATCGGCGATCACGAGTTCCAGCTCGACGTCGGCGTCAACGGCAAGAAGAATTACTGGGTGACGCGCGGCGACCTGCTCCACGCGCGTGAGTGGTTCGACCGCGGCTACGTCGATGCGCTCAAGACGCCGGACGACACCCTCGTTTTCGTGGAGCCGCTGGAGAAGGTGCAGATCCGCAAGGACCAGGCCGATTGCATGGGCTGCCTCAGCCAGTGCGCTTTCTCGGCCTGGGCGGACAATGAAAAGAACTCCACCGGCCGCCTCGCCGATCCGCGCAGCTTCTGCATTCAGAAGACGCTTCAGGACATCGCCCATGGCGGCCCGGTCGATCACAACCTCATGTTCGCCGGCCACGCCGCCTTCCGCTTCAAGACGGACCCGTTCTACTCGAACGGCTTCGTTCCCACCGTGAAGCAGCTCGTGGAGCGCATCCAAACGGGGGATTAAGGCGGGCTGACTTTCCTCACGTCGAACAACCCCTCGGCCGTCACCCCCGCGAAAGCGGGGGTCCCGCTTCTTCTTCTTGCTGGACCCGGAGCTAATAGGAAGAAGCGGGATTCCCGCGTTCGCGGGAATGACGGTGGGGGCCTAAACCACCCGGTCGGGAAGGTCCTCGCCACGGCTCCAGGCGAGGATGTTCGCGATCACCTTCTCACCCATCGCGGTGCGGCCCTCGATCGTCGCCGAGCCGAGGTGGGGGAGGAGGGTGACGTTCGGCAAAGCGAGGAAGCGCGGGTTCACCTCCGGCTCCTTGGGATAGACGTCGAGGCCGGCGCCCGCGATCCGCCCTCCTTCAAGCGCCTCCAGCAGCGCCTCCTCCGCCACCACCGCGCCGCGCGCGGCGTTGATCAGGAAAGCGTCGGGCTTGAGCAGCGCCAGCCGCCGGGCATCGATCAGGTGGTGGGTTTCCCGCGAATAAGGGCAGCACAAAGCCACCACGTCCGCCGCGGCGAGCAGCGGATCGAGTTCCGGCGACCAGCGGGCATCCGTCTCCGCCTGTGCCGCCGCGTCCAGGCGCCGCCGGTTGTGGTACTGGATGCGCATGCCGCAGGCTTTGGCGCGGCGGGCAAGCGCTCGCCCGATCCGCCCCATGCCGACGATCGCCAGCGTCTTGCCGGTGACGCTCCTGCCCAGCAAATTGGTCGGCGACCAGCCCGTCCACCCGCCCGCCCGCAACAGCCTCTCGCCCTCGCCGAGCCCCCGCGCGGCGGACAGGATCAGCGCCAGGAAAATGTCGGCGGTGTCTTGCGTCAGCACATCCGGCGTGTTGGTCACCGCGATGCCGCGCGCTTTCGCCGCCGGCAGGTCGATATGGTCGGTGCCCGCGCCGAAGCTGGCGATGAGCTTGAGCTCCGGCCCGGCCCCCGCGATCACCGCCGCATCGATCTTGTCGCTCAGCGTCGGCACAAGCACGTCGCAGTCGGCGGCCGTCAGCTCCTCGCGGGTTAACGGCCGGTCGTCCTCCCGCAGCCGAACGTCGAACAGCGTCTGCAGGCGCGCTTCCACGGCTTCGGGAAGGCGGCGGGTGACGGTTACGGTGAAGCGGCTCATCGTCCCGCTATGGGCGCCGCCCCGGCACCGTCAAGCACTTGACGGTTGAACCGTTCGCCGCCTCCTGCAAAAGGGGTGGGGAGGAGAGTGAGGTTCGGTATGCGTAAGGCGTGGATGCTTCTTCTTCCGCTTGCCCTTTCGGTCACCGCCGCCGAGGCGCAGCGGGAACGGGCGACACCCTATTGGGCGTCGATCTCGGCGGGCAAGGCGATGATGCGCACCGGCCCCGGCCGAAATTATCCCGCAACCTGGCTCTACACCCGCGCCGACCTGCCGGTCCGCGTTGTGGAAACCTACCCCAATTGGCGCAAGGTCCAGGACCCCGCGGGCACCACCGGCTGGATGCTGCAGCGCCTGCTCAGCGACACCCGCACCGCCATCGTCACCGGCGGCGAACCGCGGCCGCTGCACGCTTCGCCAGAGGAAGGATCGCCCATCCGCTACCGGGCCCAGCCGGGCGTGGTCGGGCGGCTCTCCAAATGCGCGAACAATTGGTGCCAGCTCGATGTCGGCGGCAAGCAGGGCTATATCCAGAGCGCGCATTTCTGGGGCATCGAACCCGGCGCGACGCTGGACTGACAAGCGGTATCAAGGGGGAATTATGGAAGATCTGAAGGTCAGCGACTTCGCGGTCGGCGACAGGTTCGAAGTGGAAGCGGGCGGCGCGGTCCACATCCTGACCGTTGAACAGGTCGGCGAACTTCCCCGCGCCGCGCGCGAGGCGGGTGGCTTCCGTTTGCAGTTCGCCGGGCCCGCTCAGCCGTTGCTTCCGCAATCGACCTACAGCCTGAAGGGCAGCCGCCGTACCGACGACATCTTCATCGTGCCGATCGCCGCCGACGCGCAGGCGGTCCGCTACGAGGCGATCTTCAACTAAACGCCTTTTCTGCCGGGTCCCATTCGAGCAGGTCGTAGACGCCTTTGTCCTCGACCACCGCAAAGGCCAGGCGGCGATAAAGGCTCATCGCCGGATTGTTCTTCTCGACATGGATCGACACCTTCTTGCCAGCGGCGATTGCGCGGCGGGCGACGTCGTCGATCAGCGCCGCGCCGAAGCCCTGGCGCTGCGCCTCGGGCAGCAAGGCGATGTCGATGATCCGAATTTGGCTCGGCCATTCTTCCAGGTACAGGCGCCCGATCGCCGCGCCGCCTTGCTCCACCACCAGCCATTCGGCCGCAGGGTAATAGGTCGTGTAATGATGGTGCTGGGCCTGGAACTGCTGCTGCAGGAACTGGACCTGCATCTCGGGCGGCCAGCCGGTGATCGCAACCTCCTCCGCCCGCGTCGATGCATAGAGCCGAAACAGGAAGGGCATGTCTTCCTCGCCCATCGGCCTGCAGGCGATTCCCAGTTTCTCCGCGCTCTCAAATGGCCGCGACATCCATATCTCCCGGTGGGTCCCTTGGTGGAGGCATAAAGGAAAAGGTCGCCCCTTCAATCGGCAAGCGCAAGGGCGGGCGCGGCTGACGCAGGCGGCTTGCGCTTTACCCCGGCGCGGGGCAATCGGCACGCCATGGCGCATTTGCTTCCGCCGCCCGCTTGGCTCCTCGACGGCGCGGCGCTGTTTCTCGATTTCGATGGGACCCTGGTGGAACTGGCCGAAGCGCCGGACGCCATCGCCGTGCCGGCGTCCTTGCAGCCCCTGCTCGCGCGATTGACGGAACGGTTGGAGGGACGGCTCGCTCTGGTCAGCGGCCGCTCGATCGCCGACCTCGACCGGCATCTGGGCCGCTGCGGCGTTGCGGTCTCGGGGTCCCACGGGCTCGAGCTTCGCTTTGCGAATGGCGCCCGCCTGCCACTCGACGCGCCCGAAGGCCTTGCCGAAGCGCGCCTGGCGCTCGGAGAGGCAGCTGCGGCCGATCCCCGGCTCCTGATCGAGGAGAAGCCGGCCAGCATCGCCCTGCATTTTCGCCAGGCGCCCGAGCGCGCGGCCGAGGCGGAGGCGCTTGCCACTGCGGTGGCTGAGCGCACCGGTCTCGCCGTCCAGCCCGGCAAGATGGTGGTCGAACTTCGCCCCCACGGCGCCGACAAGGGCGACGCGCTTCGCCGGTTGATGAGGGAACCAGTCTTTGCCGGTGCGCGTCCCCTGTTCATGGGAGACGACCTCACCGACGAACACGCCTTTGCGGCCGCGGCAGCGCTTGGCGGGGCGGGAATCCTCGTCGGCCCCGAGCGCGAAACGGCTGCAGCCTGGCGCCTCGACGGCGTGTCCGAGGCGGCGCGCTGGCTGGAAAATGCCGCGCATGGCTGATCTCAATCTCTGGCCGATCGGCAATTGCCAGGTCAGTGCGCTGGTCGACAGCCAGGCCGGCTTCGTCTGGGCCTGCGCACCCCGCGTCGACGGCGATCCCCTGTTCTGCTCGCTGCTCAGCCCCACCGGCGACGCCGAGGTGCCGCGCGGCGAGTGGCGGATCGCGCTCGAAAACCAGGTCTCGGTCGAACAAAGCTACCTGCGCAACACTGCCATCCTGCGCACCCGCCTCACCGACGCCGACGGCGGCATCGCCGAAATCTACGACTTCTGTCCCCGCTTCCCGCGCAACGGCCGCATGTACCGTCCCGTGGCCTTTTGCCGAATCGTCCGCCCGATCGCCGGCGCCCCCCGCCTCCGGGTCAGCCTGAACCCGGCGGTGAACTGGGGCGAGCGCGACGCCGAACGGACCAGCGGCACCAACCACATCCGCTACCTGCTGAAACCCCAGCCGCTGCGCCTCACCACAGATGCGCCCGTCGGCCAAATCCTCGAAGGCCGCTCCTTCCGCCTCGAAAAGGCGCTTCACTTCTTCCTCGGCCCCGACGAACCCTTCGCCGGCCATGTCGGCCAGACCCTCGCCGCCTGGCTGCACGAGACTTCGGGCGACTGGCAGGAGTGGGTACGCGGCCTCGCAATTCCGCTCGAGTGGCAGAAGGTGGTGATCCGCGCCGCGATCAGCCTCAAATTGTGCCAGCATGAGGAAACCGGCGCCATCGTCGCCGCCCTCACCACCTCGATCCCCGAGGCCGCCAACTCAGGCCGCAACTGGGACTATCGCTACTGCTGGATCCGCGACGCTTATTACACCGTGCAGGCGTTGAACCGCCTCGGCGCGCTCGACGTGCTCGAATCCTATCTCGTCTACCTCCGGAACATCGTCGACGGGGCGAAGAGCGGCCAGATCCAGCCGCTCTACGCCGTCTCGGGCGAAGCGAAGATCGAGGAATGGGAAGCCCTCGGCCTTGCCGGCTACCGCGGCATGGGCCCGGTGCGGGTCGGCAACGCGGCCTATTACCAGGTCCAGCACGACGCCTACGGCCAGATCATCCTGTCCAACGTTCAGGCTTTTTTCGACGAACGCCTGCTCCGCAAGGCGACGAAGGCGGACTTCCAGGCGCTCGAGAAGGTCGGCGAGCGCGCTTGGGAAATGCACGATCAGCCCGATGCCGGCCTCTGGGAATACCGCACCCGAAGCGCCGTCCACACCTACAGCTCGGTGATGTGCTGGGCGGGCTGTGACCGGCTCGCCAACGCCGCCGATGTGCTCGGCCTCCCGGGCCGCGCCACCCTCTGGCGCGAGCGGGCCGACGCGATCCGCGCCCGCATCGAAAAGGACGCCCTCTTCGGTCCCGAGCAGCGCTTCGGCGCCAGCTTCGGCGGCGGCGAGACGGACGCAAGCCTGCTCCAGCTCGTCGACATGCGCTTCCTCGAACCCGGCGATCCGCGCTTCGCCGCCACCTTCGAGGCGGTCGAGCGCGACCTCCGCCGCGGCGAACATATGCTTCGCTACGCCGCCGAGGATGATTTCGGCCTGCCCGAGACCGCCTTCAACTTCTGCACCTTCTGGCTGATCGAGGCGCTTCACCTGTCCGGCCGCACCGAGGAAGCCCGCGCCCTTTACGAACAAACGCTGGAGCGGCTCACCCCCGCCGGCCTCTTGTCCGAAGACACGGACTTTGAAACCGGCGAGCTTTGGGGCAATTACCCGCAAACCTATTCGCTGGTCGGTTTGATCAACTGCGCGATGATGCTGTCCAAGCCGTGGAGCGCCATTCGATGAGCCGCCTGATCGTGATCTCGAACCGAGTCGCCGCGCCCAAACCGGAAGGGGAGGGCGGCGCCCAGGGCGGCCTCGCCGTCGCGCTTTCCGCGGCGCTTCGCGAGTATCGCGGCCTGTGGTTCGGCTGGTCGGGCAACAAGACCGAGGAATTCAGCGGCCACATCGATTTTCAGCGCCACGACGGCGTCACCTCGGCGACGATCGATCTCGAGGAGCAGGACGTCGAGGAATATTATAACGGCTACGCCAACCGCACGCTCTGGCCGCTTTTCCATTACCGCATCGATCTTGCCGAGTACGACCGCAGCTTTGCCGGCGGCTACGAGCGGGTGAATGCCCGCTTCGCCGAGACCGTCCAGCCGCTGATCGAATCGGACGACCTCATCTGGGTCCACGATTACCACCTCATCCCATTGGGCCAGATGCTGCGGGAGCGCGGCCTCAAGAACCGAATGGGCTTCTTTCTCCACATCCCGTGGCCACCGTCGCGGCTGATGGTGTCGCTGCCCTTCCATGAGGGGCTGGCGCTGTCGTTGCTGGCGTACGACGTGATCGGCTTCCAGACCGAGGAATGGCTGGAAAGCTTCCAGAACTATGTTGAGCGCGAGCTTGGCGGCCATTGCGACGCGGACGGCACCATCCACGTCGGCGGCCGCTCGGTTCACGCCGCGGCCTACCCGATCGGCATCGACTACAAGGAATTCCGCGAAGCCGCCGAGACCGAAGGCGCCCGCGTCGCCCACGACCGGCTCAAGAAAAGCGCCGACGGCCGCCGCACCATTATCGGCGTCGACCGGCTCGATTACTCCAAGGGGCTGGAGGAGCGCTTCTTGGGCTACCGCCGCTTCCTGGAGGAAAACGAGGCCTGCCGCGGCAACGTCTTCATGCTCCAGATCGCGCCGCCGTCCCGCGGCGAGGTCCACACCTACGAGACCATCCGTGAAAGCCTCGACGAACTCAGCGGCCGGATCAACGGCGAGTTCGCCAACGTGGACTGGGTCCCCATCCGCTACGTCAACCAGGGCTATGGCCGCGAAGACCTCGCCGGCTTCTACCGCGCCGCCGAGATCGGGCTGATCACCCCCCTGCGTGACGGCATGAACCTGGTCGCCAAGGAATATGTCGCCGCGCAGGACCCGGAGGATCCGGGCGTCCTCATCCTGTCGCGATTTGCCGGCGCGGCGCTGCAGCTCAAGGACGCCTTGCTGGTCAACCCGTACAGCAAGGAGGAGATTTCCGACGCGATCCTTCAGGCGATCGGCATGCCCAAGGAGGAGCGCATCCGCCGCTGGCGCGCGATGAACGAGGTTGTGGAGCGCGAGGACGTAGTCTGGTGGCGCCGCGCGTTCGTGACCGCGCTCGAGCGCTCGGGGCCGGAAGACCCTTCGCCTCAGGCGTAGGCGATCCGCACCTTGCCCGCGGCCGCAACCGCCAAGGCCCGCGCCTCATCGGCCGTCTCGCCCGTAGCAAGCGCCACCGCCATCCGCCGGTAAGGCCGGGTCAGCGGCTTCCCGAACACGCGCACATCCACCTCCGCCCCCTCGCGCCCAAGGGCCAGCGCCTCCGCCACGCCCTTAAAGGCGAAGCGCGCGGAGTCCCGGTCCGCCAGCACCACCGCAGAAGCCGCGGCCGGAGCGCTCAGGCCGATATGCGGGATCGGCAGCCCCAGGATCGCCCGCGCGTGCAGATCGAACTCGGACAGATTCTGCGAGATCAGAGTCACCATCCCCGTATCGTGCGGGCGCGGAGACAGTTCGGAGAAGATCACCTCGTCGCCAACCACGAAATATTCCACCCCGAACAGGCCGTAGCCGCCGAGATCGTCGACCACCTTGCGCGCCATCTCCTCGGCGTCACGCAGCGCCTGGGGAGACATCGGAGTTGGCTGCCAGCTTTCCCGATAATCGCCGCGCTCCTGCCGGTGGCCGATCGGCGGGCAGAACAGCACGCCGTCGCGGGTGCGCACCGTGAGCAGGGTGATTTCGTAATCGAAGCGGATGAACTCCTCCACGATCACCCGCACCCGGTCGCCGCGCATGCCGGCCACCGCAGTGTCCCAGGCACGGCGCAGATCGCCCGGCCCTTCGACATTGCTCTGTCCCTTGCCCGACGAGGACATGACCGGCTTCATCACGCACGGATAACCGGTGAACGCCGCCGCCGCCCCCGCTTCCTCGAAGCTCTCCGCGAAGCGGTAGCGCGAGGTGCGAAGCCCGAGCTTCGTCGCCGCAAGCTCGCGGATGGCATCGCGGTTCATGGTCATCTGCGTCGCCCGCGCGGACGGCACGATTGTTGTCCCCTCAGCCTCGACCTCGGCCAGTATCTCGGTGCGGATCGCCTCCACCTCGGGCACTACATAGTCCGGCTTGTGCCTGGCGATCGCCTCGCGCAGCCGGTCGGCGTCCAGCATGGAGAAGACCTCCGCCGCATCCGCAACCTGCATCGCAGGCGCGCCAGCATAGGAATCGCACGCAACCACATAAGCGCCCAGCCGCTTGGCCGAGATGGCGAACTCCTTGCCGAGCTCACCCGAGCCGAGCAGCAGGATCTTCGCCGTGAAGCTCATCCCTTCGCCCCGCCCAGCCGCTTGGTGCAGGCGCGCGCCTCGTCCTCGCCGAGCGCGTTCAGCACGATCTTCTGGACCTGATACTCGGCGCGCCCGACCGGCAGGTAAGTGATCACCTTCTCCTCCCCGCTTTCGCTCACCCGGTAGGCGAGCGGCACATTTGCATCGCCCACCGTGCCGCTCTCGCGCCGGATAAGGTGCATGCCGTCGCGCATCCCCGCCGCATAGGCCGGGCCTTGGGGATCGACGCCCTTGATCACGCCCTCGGCCAGGCGGGTGGCCTGGGCATCGTAGCCGCGGTCGAACGCGCGGCGTGCTTCCGTCACCACCGTCCCGCAGTCGCCCAGCAGCATCGTGGGCAGGACCACCGCCTCTCCCGCACGGGCGTGCCGCGCGATCATCGGCGCAGCGTCGATGCCGGTCTTCTCCAGCAAGGTGGTGTGGAACAGGTCGGTGGCCAGGGTCGAGCTTCCCACCGCCGCCTTCTGCTGGGCCCTCAGCACCGTGTCGATCGACTGCTCGCCCGCGCTTTTCTCGGCAATCTCGGCGTCGAGCATCGCGGCAAGCAGATGGCCCCGGTCATAGCTTACCTGCTGCACCGCCTGGTCGGTCCAGAAGCGCGCGCCCACATCCGCGGCGGCGATCGTTTTGGCCGGCGAGGTGCCGTAGCGCAGCAGGGTCTCGTTCTTGTCCGCGGCCCATTGCTCCAGCGTCCACAGGCCCGCGCGCAGCAGCACCTTGGAGGCAAGGTAGTCGGTAAACCCTTCGGAGAACCAATAATCGGACGCCTCGTTCTCCGGCATGTCGCCCAGCGCGGTCGGCACCCAGGAGTGCATATATTCATGACCCAGGAAGCGGGTCGCGTGCTTGAGCTCAAAGGCGCTGGTGGAGGCGATCGAGAAAGCGTCCGTCCGTGCCGTTCCGACATAGCTGAGGCCCGCCGGCACTTCGCCGAGCGGCGCCATCGCGACCAGGAAAGGCGTTGCTTCCTCCCCCCAAAAGTCGTTTTCGGCCGCGATGACCTTCTGCACCACGTCGGCAAGCGCGTCGGGGGTGAAGCCCCACCGGCCGGTGACTGCAACCCTGAGCGGCGCTTGGCCGATTCGGCGTTCCACCACCTGCATGGCCTTGCCGCCGATCGCCACGCTGTCGATCAGGTTGGCGACCGTGGTCTTGCCGCCGCCGAGATGGTCGAGATCGGAGGCGACCTTCCAGCCCTTTGGAATGCGCCCCCAGCGGAAGCGGGCATCCTTGGCCTGCCGCCCGCCCGGCGCCGCGAACACGCCTTCGCCATGCACCAGGAAATGGCCGCGGGTGATCAGCGGCCGTGCCTTCTCATAGTCGAAGCCCGGATCGTCCGGCCAGGCGGAGACGACGTCGTAGCGCACCCGGATCCGAGCGCCGGGGCGGTGGTGGATCACCCTGGCGTTGTAGAAGCCGCTCAAGCGCTTCGCCCCGCCGATCTTCACATCGGTGATGTGCCGCCACAAGGACGTCGAGCCGCCCCATTCCTCGGGCAGGAACAAGGTCGTCTCGCCGTCGGCGTCGCCGCGAAACTGCATCTCCACCCTCAGCGCATTGCCCCAGCCGCCGGGTGCGAGCGGGGTGAGCTTGTACTGAATGGTCCGGTCTTCGGGAGCCTTGGCGGCGGCGAGCAGAAACGCGGCGGCAATCAGCGACGCAAAGCGGGGAAGGGTCACAAACGGGTCTCCAGGCGCGGCGACTATAAGCCCGGCCGGAGCAAGGGCAATGGCACGACCGCTCCGGCGGTGCGTTGGGCCGACGAGTTTTCAGGCACGGGAGAGATGCGGTGGCACGGAAGCGAAATCAGGCGGATCAACACGAAAACCACAAGCGGCGGAGCTTCGGATTGGGCCTGGCGGGTGCGGTGGCGGCAGGCGCGGGTCTCTTGCTGTGGAACCGCAGGCGCGGCGCGGTGCGGGCGGAGGAGAGCACCGCCGAAGAAGTCGAGGCCCATCCGAGCTAGTGTGACATAGGGGTCGGGAGCCGGTTCCCCGCTTCCGCGTTCGACGCATCAAGGAGAACGATCATGACCGAACCCAACGAGAAATCCGCCGAAGACCGGAAGATGGCCGAGGAAGCCGAAAAGAACCGCCGTGAGTTGGACGAAATACCCGAGCCCGGCACCGACCCCCTCCACGAAGGACCCTAACCGAACCAGCGCTCTACGGCTTGTTGCGCCTGCTGTGAGAGCAGCAGCCCGAGCTTGGAGCGGCGGAAGAGTGCGTCTTCCGCCGTGCGGGCGAACTCCCGGTCCCGCATCCACTTGAGCTCCGCCTCGTAGAGGCCGCCGCCGAAATGGCGGCCGAGCTGCTGAAGGTTCGTCGCCTCGCCGATCAGTTCCGCAAGGCGGGTGCCATAAGCCTGCGACAGACGGGTGACGAGGTCCGCCGGCATCCAGGTGGAAAGTTGCCCCAGCCATTCCACGAAATCGGGATAAAGGTCGCCGCCGGGCAATGCTTTCGAGCCGGTCGAGCGGCGGCCCTCGATGCCCAGCCTGTCCACCGCGCGCCGGGCAAGCGCCCGCGCGGTGGTGATCTTGCCCCCGTAGACTGAGAGGATCGGTGGGCCGTTTTCGTCGAGGTCGAGGTGCCAGTCGCGGGTGACCGATTTGGCGTCCAGCGCACCGTCATCGTACAGCGCGCGAATGCCGGAATAGGAGGAAAGCACATCCGCTGGTGTGACCTGCCTCTCGAAATAACGGTTGGCGGCGTCGCACAGGTAGCGCGTTTCCTCCGCCGTGATCGCCGGCGCCTCGGCTCTCTCCACCGGCACGTCGGTGGTGCCGATCAGGGTGAATCGGCCCAGCCAGGGGAGGGCGAACACCACCCGGCCGTCCGGCTGCTGGAGGATGTAGCCTTGCTCTCCTTCCCACAAGGCCGCGACTGCAAGGTGGCTCCCCTTGACCAGCCGGCTCGCGCTTCGCCCCGCCACCCCCGCGCGGGCAAGGATGTCGCTCACCCACGGGCCGGCGGCATTGACCATCGCCTTCGCCTCGACGCTGCGCCCGTCCCACAAGTCGGCGCGCCAGACGCAGCCTTCCCGCCGCGCGCCAACCAGCGCGGTGCGCGTGGCGATCTCCGCGCCTTCCTCCGCGGCATCGATGGCGTTGAGGATCGTCAGGCGGCTGTCGTCCACCCACGCGTCCCGGTAAGACAGCGCGCGGCGGCGTTCCTTCAGCGGCGCGAGCAGGGCCGCGTCACGCCGCCCCAGCCGCCGCGAGCGCGGCAGGCTGCCGCGCAGCGAGAACAGATCGTAAAGATACAGCCCCGCCCGAACCATCCACTGCGGGTGAATACGCTTTGCCTGCGGCAGAACGAAGCGCAGCGGCCGTACGATGTGCGGGGCGGTGCGCAGCAGGATCTCCCGCTCCTGCAGAGACTCCCGGACCAGCCGGAACTCGCCATATTCAAGGTAGCGCAGCCCGCCATGGATCAGCTTGGACGAGGCCGAACTGGTGTGGGCCGCAAGATCGTCCTTCTCGACCAGCAGCACCTTGGCGCCGCGGATCGCCGCGTCGCGGGCGATCGCCGCGCCGTTGATCCCGCCGCCGATGATCAGGAGATCGTACGCATCCATGCCCAGAGTGTAGCCCGCCTCCGAAACGGATACAGCATGGATTGACGAAAACCGCGCCAGCCGCTCCTTTGGGCTCACCATGGGAGGGGAATGAAAGATGACCTACGTCGATCCGGACGCGCGGCCGCGTGCCTATGAAAGCGTCGAACTTGCACCGAGGGCGGGGGAAGGTGGATCGGACGGCCTCCACAGCTTCCGGCTTCCGGTCGAGGGGCAGGGAACGATCGGCCTGGTACTCCGCACGTCCGCGGAGTTCACCGTCACGGTGCATGCCAAAGAAGACAGCCGTGCCTTGCGATGGACGGTGGGTTCCTACGAAGCACGGCTGGACTCGATCGGGCGCGACGGAGTGGAGACGCACCTTCTTCTGGTGCCGGGCGTCGGCCTCGATGCGTCGCTTGCCTGCCCCTATTGGTTCAGCTTCGACTGTCACAATCGCCTGCTCCGCTACGGCAAGGGAGAAATGCGGCTCGGCACCATGCTTGCGGACTGCTTCCTTGAGCGCCCCAAGAAGGGGGCGGAGGACCCTTGGGACTGGCTATCCGGAATCGCGGAGGTCGAGGTGGCCGCGCCGCTCACCGATTTCGTCGACAGGTGGAAGGATCCGGTCACCGTCGAGCTGCCGATGCGCGTCGTCTCCCACGACAGCATCACCATGGATGACATCGCCTACGGCCGGGTCACCGTTCCGGCGAGCCTGACACCCACCTGCCAGAAGCTCTACGACAATGTCGCCGGCGCGCGCTTCATCCTCGACACGCCCGATTTCCCGGAGTTCTCGGCCGCCATCAAGGCAAGCATCCTCGATCCAAACGGCTGGTGCGCGAAGGTGCTCGACGAAAAGGCGAACGAGTTCGGCACCCACGATCCCGACATGACCTATCTTCGCATCACGCTCGGCACCAATCAGGGCGAATCTCCCGGCATTCCGTTCGTGATGGAGATCTGGCCGAGCGGCAATTACTCGCCGATCCACAACCATGGCGGCGCCGACGCGGTGATCCGCGTGCTGCACGGCGAGATAACGGTCAGCCTCTACCCATTCCTCGCGCCGGAGGAGCAGACGGCGTTCGCCACCAAGACGTTCGTCAAGGAAGACGTGACCTGGATTTCACCGCGCTTGAACCAGGTGCACAAGCTCAACAACCTCGATCCGGCCGAGCCGTGCATCACCATCCAATGCTACCTCTACGGCGACGACAACGACACCCACTGGCCCTATTTCGATTATATCGGCAACGGCGACATCGAGCATTTCGACCCCAATTCCGACGCCGATTTCCTGACCTTCAAGGAGATCATGAAGAAGGAATGGGCCGGGCGCTGAACCCGCTCTCCCGTCTGCGAACCGGGAGAGGCTCGACAGCCGAGGGTATTGCGTGGAAGCTTGCGGAATGGCCCTTCTGGTTCTCGACGCCGGCACCACCAGCACCCGGGCAATGTTGTTCGCGCCGGACGGCGCCTGCCTCGGCTCGGAGCAAAGGGAGCTCACCCAGCATTATCCCCGCCCGGGCTGGGTGGAGCATGACCCGGAGGAGATCTGGGCCTCGACGCTCGCCTGCGCGCAAGCAGTGGTGGAGGCAACGGGTGGCGCCGCGCGCATTGCCGCGCTCGGCATCACCAACCAGCGCGAGACGATCGTCTTCTGGTCGCGCCGCAGCGGGCAAGCGCTCGCACCCGCCATCGTCTGGCAGGACCGGCGCACCGCCGATCTCTGCGCCGTCCTCAAGGATGCGGGGCACGAACCGGCGGTGCAGGCGCGTACCGGGCTGCTGCTCGATCCCTATTTCAGCGGCTCCAAGATCGCCTGGGCGATGGCGCATTGGCCGCAGCTTCGCGACGCGGGCGCCGATCTGTGCATCGGCACGGTGGAAAGCTGGCTGGTGTTCCGCCTCACCGGCGGCCTCCACATCTCCGACGCAACCAACGCGTCGCGCACCGCCTTGATGGACATCGGCACTGGCGGGTGGGACTCGGGCCTGATCGACCTGTTCGATGTACCTCCCGCTGCGCTGCCCGAGATCGTCGATTGCGCGGGCGACTTCGGCGCCACATTGCCCGGCCTGCTCGGCGCGCCGGTGCCGATCCGCGGCATGGCAGGCGATCAGCAGGCGGCGGCGATCGGCCAGGCGTGCCTGTCGCCGGGCGACACTAAGGCGACCTACGGCACGGGCGCGTTCGTCCTTACCCACACCGGCGCCGAGCAGAGGCGGAGCGAGCACCGCTTGCTCTCCACCGTGGCATGGCAGCTCGGGGGAGAGCGGCGCTACGCACTGGAAGGCTCGGTCTTCACCGCCGGCAGCCTGATCAAGTGGCTCCGCGACGAACTCGGCCTGCTGGCCAGCAGCGCGGAGACTGAAGCACTCGCCCGCTCCGTGCCGGACACCGGCGGCGTCGTGATTGTCCCCGGCCACAGCGGCCTCGGCGCCCCGCACTGGCGCCCCGACGCCCGCGGCGCGATCACCGGCCTGAGCTTCGCGAGCCGCCGCGCCCACATCGCCCGCGCCGCTTTGGAGGCAATGGCCACCCAAACCCACGACCTGATGACCGCCTTCGCCGCCGACGGCGGGCGGTGGGAGTGCCTCAAGATCGACGGCGGCATGGCCGCGAACCGCTGGATGGCGCAGGACCTCGCGAACGTGCTGGCCCTGCCGGTGGAGCGACCGGCGTTCGTCGAAACGACGGCGCTCGGCGCGGCGATGCTGGCCGGTGTCGGCTGCGGGGTGTTCGGGTCGCTGGAGCAGGCGGCGAGCATGCGGGGGAGGGTGGAGCAGTTCGACCCGGCTATGGCGCAAGAGGTGCGGGATGCGCGGATCGGTGCGTGGCGCAAAGCAGTAGGGAAGGTGCTGGCCTAACCGCCCGACGCAGCATCACCCCTCCCTGAAAGGGAGGGGCGGGGGTGGGTGCGAGCGCAGCGAGCCCTCTGACTCCGGGCAAAGCAACGTCTTCAGGGGCATCGAGCCCCCTCAGCCGCCACCCACCCCCGGCCCCTCCCTTTCAGGGATGGGTGTTCGTCCTCCAAACCCAATCTTAACCGCTGCGCCCGTAATCACCCGTCATGGCCCAGCGCATTCACCTCGTCGCCGCCGCGCGTCCCAATTTCATGAAGGTGGCGCCGCTTTGGCACGCCCTCCATGCCGCGCCCGATTTCACCCCCGTGCTGATCCACACGGGACAGCATTACGACGTCAACATGTCGGACGCCTTCTTCAGCGACCTGAAGCTCCCCGAGCCCGACCACCATCTCGGCGTCGGCTCCGGAAGCCATGCCGAGCAGACCGGCGGCGTGATGATCCAGTATGAGAAAGTCGCGCTAAGCGACCGGCCCGACTGGCTTGTTGTCGTCGGCGACGTCAACTCCACCGCCGCCTGCGCGATGGTCGCCGCCAAGCTCGGCTTTCCCGTCATCCACCTCGAAGCGGGCCTGCGCAGCCGCGACCGGGCAATGCCGGAGGAGGTCAACCGCCTCGTCACCGACGTCCTCGCCGATGTGCTGTGGACGCCCTCACCCGACGGCGACGACAACCTCCTCGCCGAAGGCACCGCGCCCGCCCGTATCACCCGGGTCGGCAACATCATGCTCGACAGCTTCGAGCTGGTCCGTCCCGCCATCGAAGCCGCCGACCTCCCCGGCGAACTCGGCCTGAAGCGCGGCGGCTATGGGGTGGTGACGCTCCACCGCCCGTCCAACGTCGACGAGCCCGCCCAGCTCATCCGCCTCGCCGATGCGCTCATCGAAGTGCAGCGCGATCTGCCGCTGGTCTTCCCCGTCCATCCGCGCACCGCTTTGCGCCTCAAGCAGAACGGCCTCGACACCCGCCTCGCCCGCGCCGGCGTGAAGCTGATCGACCCGCAACCGTATGTCCGCTTCATGAGCCTCGTCACCGGCGCCGCCGCGGCGATCACCGATTCGGGCGGTGTGCAGGAGGAGACGACCTATCTCGGCATCCCCTGCCTCACCCTGCGCGAGAGCACCGAGCGGCCGGTCACCGTTACCGAAGGCACCAACAAGCTGGTGACGCCCGAAACCCTGCTGGTCGAGCTGAACAAGGCGATCTCAACGCCCCGCGCAGTACGGCCACGGCCCGAGTTCTGGGACGGCGACACCGCCCGGCGCTGCCTCGCCGACCTGCGCCGCCGCAGCGGCCCCGCCTTGCTGCCCAGCGCCAAACAAAGCCCTGCGGAACGCACCGCCGAACTCGCCCGCGCTTATGCGTCGGAGGAGCGGCGGGTCAGCGGGCTTTCCAACTATCGTCGATCATCTTGATGATCCCGGAAAAATCCTTGCCAGCACCGCCCAGGCCCTCCGCGAAGCGGGTGTAAAGCTCCTCCGCGTGCGCGCCCATCGGCGTGTAGGCATCGACGCTCTGCGCAGCTTCCATCGCCAGCCGCAGGTCCTTCAGCATCAGCGCCGCCGCAAAGCCGCCATCGTAATCGCGGTCCGCGGGCGTTTCCGGCCCGACGCCGGGCAGGGGGCAATAACTGGTCATCGACCAGCATTGGCCCGACGCCTTGGACGAAATGTCGAAAAAGGTCTGCGGATCGAGCCCCAGCTTCTGCGCCATCACGAACGTCTCGCAGGTCGCGACCATGGAGGCGCCGAGCAGCATGTTGTTGCAGATCTTGGCCGCCTGCCCCGCGCCGGGACCGCCGGCATGGATCACCGCCTTGCCCATCCGCTCCAGGAAAGGCCGCGCCGCTTCGAATGCCACGCCCGAACCGCCGACCATGAAGGTCAGCGTGCCGCCCTCCGCCGCCGCAATCCCGCCCGAAACCGGCGCGTCTGCAATCCGATAACCCGCCGCTTCCGCCTGCGCGATGACGGCGCGGGCGCTCTCCACATCGATGGTGGAGCAGTCCATCAGGATGGCGGAGGTCGGCGCCTTGCCGATCACGCTCGCTTCATAGACCTGGCGGACGTGCTTGCCGGCAGGCAGCATGGTGACCACGGCTTCGGCGTCGGCCACGGCTTCCTCGGCTGACGCGGCGCGGCTGCAGCCGTTCGTCTCCGCCTTGGCGAGCGCCGGCTCGGACAGGTCGAACGCCGTCACGGCGTGCCCCGCTTTCACCAGGTTCGCGGCCATCCCGCCACCCATATTGCCGAGCCCGATAAATGCTACGCGTGCCATGATGATGGTTCCTCTGAATGAGAACCCGTTCGTGTCGAGCGCAGTCGAGACACATGCAAGCCTCGGCTGCGCTCGGCGGGTCCCTCGGCTTCGCTCGGGACGAACGGGGTAGTGCTGGCTGAGTGACTTACTTCCCAGTCCACTCCGCCTTACGCTTGGCGACGAAGGCCGCCATTCCTTCCTTCTGGTCCCCGGTGCCGAACAGGCCGTGGAACAGGCGGCGCTCGAAGACGATGCCCTGCGCCAGGCCCATTTCGAAGGCGGCGTTGACCTGTTCCTTGGTCGCCATCGCGGCCAGCGGCGCCATGCCGGCAATCGCCTGCGCCGTCTTCATCGCCTCGTCCAGCAACGCGTCCGCCGGCACCACCCGCGCCACGAGCCCGGCGCGCTCGGCTTCCTCGGCGCCCATCATCCGGCCGGTGAGGCACATCTCCATCGCCTTGGCCTTGCCGACG
>Ga0190273_10000159_pt1 | contig 34688 bp, 27 predicted proteins | sample Popmic504IS_FD_134513 | JGI IMG/M metagenome (GOLD analysis project Ga0190273, IMG submission 134513) | Populus adjacent soil microbial communities from riparian zone of Shoshone River, Wyoming, USA - 504 IS | ecosystem: Environmental > Terrestrial > Soil > Riparian zone > Trees stand | place... | reverse complement strand
TACGGCGTCCGGCCGCACCGGATGAGTCGACGTCGCCGCCGGTCCACCCCACAGCCGAACGGTACGCTCCGCCCGATGGCCGGCTGGAACTTCGCGGACGTGTGGGAAGAGATCGCCGCGGCCTCGCCGGATCGCCTCGCCCAGGTGCACGGCCCGCGCAGCCTGACCTGGCTGGAGTTCGACCGCCGCTCAAACGCCCTGGCCGCCCACCTGCTGGCCGCCGGGCTCGGTCATCAGGCCAAGGTCGCCGCCTACCTGACCAATGCGCCGGAGTATCTCGAAACCTACTACGCCGCCTTCAAGGCAGGCTTGGCGCCGGTCAACACCAACTACCGCTATGGCTCCGAAGAGCTCTTTTACCTGTTCGACAACGCCGACGCCGAGGCCATCGTCTTCCACGCCGGCTACGCCGCCCAGCTGGAGCCGACCCGCGCCCGCCTGGCCAAGGTCAAGGCCTGGATCGCCGTCGCCGACGAGGGCCACCCGATCCCCGGCTGGGCGACGGAGTACGAGGCCATCGCCGCCGCCGGCGCGGACAAGGTGGTCGCGCCCTGGGGCCGCTCGGGCGATGACCTGCTGCTGCTCTATACCGGCGGCACCACGGGCATGCCCAAGGGCGTGATGTGGCGCCAGGACGACCTCTTCAACGTGCTGGGCGCGGGCGGCAACCTGCTGCTGGGCGTGCCGCCGCTGACCTCGCCCGTGGAGGCCGGAGAGCGGGCGCGGCTGGCGGAGGCGGGCGATCCCTCCGTGCAGCCGCCCAGCGTGATGATCGCCGCCTGCCCGCTGATGCACGGCACCGCCCAGTTCGGCTCCTTCGGCGTGCTGACCGGCGGCGGGACCATCGCCAGCCTGCCTTCGCGCCACTTCGACCCGGTCGAGTTGTGGGACGAGGCCGAGCGGCTGCCGGCCAACACCATCTCCATTGTCGGCAACGCCTTCGCCCAGCCGATGCTCGAGGTGCTGGACGCCAACCCGGGCCGCTGGGACCTGTCGGCCATGCGCCGGATCGGCTCGTCCGGCGTGATCTGGAGCCATGACAACAAGCAGGGCCTGCTGCGCCACCTGCCTGAAGGCTGCATGCTGATGGACAGCTTCGGCTCGTCGGAGGCGGTCGGCCTCGGCGGCTCGGTGTCGGTCAGCGGCGCCGAGGCCCAGACCGCCGAGTTCCTGCCCGGCCCGACGGTCGGCGTGTTCACCGAAGACGGCCATCGCGTGCAGCCGGGCTCCGGCGAGCGCGGGCTGGTCGCCGTCGCCGGGTTCATCCCGACCGGCTACTACAAGGACCCGGAGAAGTCGGCCAAGACCTTCCGCGTCTTCGAGGCCCAGCGCTGGTCGGTGCCCGGCGACTACGCCGAGGTCAACGCGGACGGCACGATCCGCCTGCTCGGCCGCGGCTCGCAGGTGGTCAACACCGGCGGCGAAAAGGTCTTCCCCGAAGAGGTCGAGGAGGCGCTGAAGACCCACCCCGATGTCCGCGACGCCGTGGTCGTCGGCGTGCCCGATCCGCGCTTCAACGAGCGGGTCTGCGCCGTGGTCGATGTCCGCGAGGGCTCCGCGCCTTCGCTGGCCGAGCTGTCGGCGCACGTCAAGGAGCGTCTCGCCGCCTACAAGGCGCCGCGCGAACTGGTGCTGCGGCCCATCGTCCGCGCCGCCAACGGCAAGGTCGACTACAAGGCCATCCGAGCCCAGGCGCTGGAGGCACTGGCCCAGCCCGCCACATGATCGACATGACCAATTTGTAAGAGGCGCCCAAACCGCGCGCAGGCCATGGTCGCGCCGTCAGTCACTTGGGAAGTACGCTTTTTATGAAGAGAACCTGGTTTGGCGCCGCCGCCGCGGTCGCCGTTATCTGCGCCGTTTCCACCCCCTCATTCGCCCAGCAGGACCTCTCCAAGCCGCCGCGCTACGGCTCGTGGGGCTACGAGCTGAACGGCAGCGATCCGTCGGTGAAGCCGGGCGACGATTTCTACCGCTTCGCCCAGGGCCTCGCGACCGACCAGATGCAGATCCCGGCCGATCGCTCGCGGTACGGCAACTTCGACAAGCTGACGACACTGTCCGAAGCCCGGGTCCGCGCCCTGCTCGACAAGGCCGCCGCCAACCCGACCGCCGGGCAGGCGAAGATCGGCGCCTACTACAAGGCCTTCCTCGACGACGCCAAGGCCGAGGCGCTGGGCGCGAGGCCCCTCGCCGCCGGCCTGCAGGCTGTGCGTGCCGCCACCACCCGCGAGGCGCTGGCCCGCGTCCAGGGCTCCACCACCGACCATTTCGGCACGTCCTTCTTCAACGTGAGCATCGATTCCGACCTGAAGGACCCCGACCGCTACACCCTCTACCTGAACCAGGCCGGGCTCGGGCTGCCGGACCGCGACTACTACCTCGACGCCAAGTTCGCGGAGAAGAAGGCGGCCTATGAGAAGTACGTCGCCGGTGCCCTGAAGCTGGCCGGCTGGGACAAGCCCGAGGCCAACGCCAGGGCCATCGTCGTTCTGGAAACGAAGATCGCCGAGGTCTCCTGGAAGCGGGCCGACAGCCACGACCCGGACAAGATCTACAACCCCTACACCGTCGCCGAACTGGAGAAGCTGGCGCCCGGCTATCCGTGGCGCGAGTACCTGGCCGGCGCCCACGTCTCCGGCGTCAAGACGGTGATCGTGCGCGAGAACACCGCCTTCCCGAAGATCGCCGCCATCTATGCCGCCACGCCGCTGGACGTGTTGCAGGCCTGGCAGGCCTTCACCGTCGCCGACGCGGCCTCGCCCTTCCTGTCGAAGGCGTTCGTCGACAACAACTTCGAGTTCCGCAGCAAGACCCTGTCCGGCCAGCCCGAGCAGAAAGCGCGCTGGCGCCGGGCCGTCAGCGCCACTAACGGGGCCCTCGGCGAGGCGGTCGGCGAGCAGTACGTCGCCGCCTACTTCCCGGCCGACTCCAAGGCCAAGATGGACGCCATGGTCGCCGACCTCAAAGCGGCGATGGCCGGACGTATTCAGCGCGTGGACTGGATGACGCCGCAAACAAAGGCTCGGGCGCTGGAGAAGCTGTCGAAGTTCAGCGTCAAGATCGCCTACCCGGCGACGTGGCGCGACTACTCCAAGCTGGAGGTCAGGGCCGACGACCTCTACGGCAACGCCGAACGGGCCGCCGCCTTCGAGTGGGCCCGTCAGGTGGCGCGGATCAACGACAAGGTCGACCGCGCCGAGTGGGGAATCACGCCTCAGACGGTGAACGCCTACTACAACCCAGCCAACAACGAGATCGTCTTCCCGGCCGCCATCCTGCAGCCGCCGTTCTTCGATCCCGACGCCGACCCCGCGATCAACTACGGCGGCATCGGCGGCGTCATCGGCCACGAGATCACCCACGGCTTCGACGACGACGGCCGCAAGTTCAGCGGCGACGGCAAGCTGGAGAACTGGTGGACGGAGGCCGACCTCAAGCACTTCACCGCCGAAACCGAACGCCTCGGCACCCAGTATTCGGCCATGGAGCCGATCGCCGGGACCAAGATCAACGGCGAGCTGACCATGGGCGAGAACATCGCCGACCTCGGCGGGCTGCTGATGGCGCTGGACGCCTATCACGCCTCGCTGAAGGGCCGGCCGGCGCCGATCATCGACGGCCTGACCGGCGACCAGCGGGTGTTCCTCGGCTGGGCGCAGGTGTGGCGCGGCAAGTACCGAGACGACGCGCTGCGCCAGCAACTGGTCTCCGACCCCCACTCGCCGAACATGGCCCGCGTCAACGGCCCGGTCCGCAACATCGACGCCTGGTACGCGGCCTTCGACGTCAAGCCGGGGGATGCGCTCTACCTCCCGCCGGAACAGCGGGCGCGCATCTGGTAGCCTTCAAAGCCCCGCCCTCACCGGCGGGGCTTTTTCGTTGAGCGGTGTTACGCTGCGCCCTTCGCGATGGAGGGTCCCATGAGTGACGCAGCTTTCGTCGGATCGATCCCCGAGCTTTACGACCGCCATCTCGGCCCCATGCTGTTCGAGCCCTATGCGCTGAACGTCGCCGCGCGGTTCAGGGGCTTCGAGGGCCTTCTGCTAGAGACCGCCGCCGGCACAGGCCGGGTCACCCGCGCGCTGGCCGAAGCGGTCGACCCTCAGGCGAGGATCGTCGCCACCGACCTCAACGAACCGATGATCGCGCGGGCCAGGGAGTTGGTCCGCGCCGACAACGTCGAATGGCGGCAGGCCGACGGCCAGGCGCTGCCGTTCAGGGATGGCGAGTTCGACGCCGTAGTCTGCGTGTTCGGCATGATGTTCCTGCCCGACAAGGCTGCCGGCTACGCCGAGGCCCGCCGCGTGCTGAAGCCAGACGGCCGCTTCGTATTCGCCGTCTGGGACCGCATCGACGCCAACGATATCTCTCAGACCGTCGACGAGACCGTCGCAGCCATGTTCCCCGATGACCCGCCCGGTTTCCTCGCCCGCGGCCCCTACGGCTACAACGACAAGGACGCCATCCGCGCCGCCGCCGAGACGGCCGGGTTCGCCAGCGTCGCCATCGAAACCGTAGCGCTGGAGACGCCGGCGAAATGGGCCGCGGATGCCGCCACGGGCCTGTGCATGGGCTCGCCGCTGAGAAGCGGCATCGACGCCAACCATCCGGGCCAGCTGGACGCCGTGCTCGAAGCCGTCACCCAGGCCCTGAGGCGCCGCTTCGGCAACGGCCCGATCGCGGGCAAGGGCCAGGCGCTGGTGGTGACCGCGAGGCCCTAACTTCGGCGGGCTTCCGCTTTCCCCAACGGAAGCGCATGCTGCGGCTTCAACCGGGGAGGTGGGGCAGATGGTGGCGGCGGACATCGGGCTCGCGAGGGACCGCACGAGCTACTTTTACGTCTGGATGGCCGGCGTCTGCGCCCTGATCGCGTTCGGCGGCTTTGCGCCGACCTACTGGCTGCAATTGCCGGCAGGCACCTTCGTCGGCCCGCCGCTGCTGCACCTGCACGGGGCGCCGTTCTCGGCCTGGACGCTGCTGTTGCTGTCGCGGACGGTGCTGGCCGCCAACGGGCGGCTGGAGCATCACCGCGCCTGGGGACTGGCCGGAATCGCGCTGGCCAGCGCCATGGTCGTGATCGGCGTGGCCACCGCCATCAGCACACTTCATGTAGGCCTCGCCGCCGGATACGGCGACGCCTCGCGCGGGTTCCTGATCGTGCCGCTGACGGCGATCGGCCTGTTCGCCGGCTTCTTCATCACCGCCATCGCCAACATCCAGCGGCCCGACTGGCACAAGCGGATGATGCTGCTGGCAACCATCTCGCTGCTGCAGGCGGCGATGGGGCGGGTGTTCTTTATCCTGGCGACCGGCGGCGGACCGGGCATGCGCCCGGGTCTCGGCCCGCCGCCGCCGATGGTGATCGCCCTGATCCCGAGCCTGCTGCTGGAGCTGATGATCGTTGCGGGCATCATCTACGACTGGCGAACGCGCGGCCGCCCGCATCCGGCCTGGCTGATCGGGGCGGCGGTGATGACGGCGGCGATCGTGCTGCGCGGCCCGCTCAGCGAGACGGCCGGCTGGCTGTCCATCGCCGAGGCGCTGGGGCACATCGCCGGCTAGACCGGCGTTGATCTCGATCAAGGGGCGGTGCGCCGGAGGGCCTAGATTGGCGACCCAACAGCTGTTTGAATGCCCGCCATGACCGACACAGCCACCCTCTCCAGACCGGACCAGCAAAGCGCGGTCGAACACTTCGACGTGCTGATCGTCGGGGCCGGCATCTCCGGCATCGGCGCCGCCCACCACCTCGCGGACCAATGCCCCGACCGGTCGTTCGTCATCCTTGAGGCGCAGGAGAGCTTTGGCGGCACCTGGCTGACGCACAAATACCCGGGCATCCGGTCGGACAGCGATCTCTATACCTTCGGCTACCGCTTCAAGCCGTGGGTCGGGCCTCCCATCGCCACGGCCGAGGAAATCCTCGCCTACATGGGCGAGGTGATCGCCGAAGAGGGCCTGGGCCGCCACATCCGCTATGGCCACAAGATCACCGCCGCCCGCTGGTCGTCGAAGGACGCGCTGTGGACCGTCGCGGGCCGGCGCACCGACACCGGCGAGCCGGTCTGCTTCACGGCGGGCTTCCTGTGGATGTGCCAGGGTTACTACCGCCACGAGGAAGGCTACACGCCCGAATGGCCGGGCATGGAGGCCTTCAAGGGCCGCGTCGTCCACACGCAGACCTGGCCGTCCGACCTGGAGCTGAAGGACAAGAGCGTCATCGTCATCGGCTCGGGCGCGACGGCGGCGACGCTGGTGCCGGCCATCGCGGGTGACTGCGGGCATGTCACCATGCTGCAGCGCTCGCCGACCTACTTCATCCCGGCGCGCAATGTGAACGAGCTGGCCGACACCCTGCGCGAGCTCGACGTCGACCCGGCCTGGCTTCACGAGATCGTCCGCCGCAAGCTGTTGCACGACCAGGCCAATCTCACCCGCCGCAGCTTCGAGGAGCCCGAGACGCTCAGGGAGGAGCTGCTGGCCGGCGTGCGCGCCTACCTGCCCGAGGAGCAGGTGCAGGCCCACTTCATGCCCAGCTACCGGCCGTGGCGCCAGCGCATCGCCTTTATTCCCGACGGCGACCTGTTCGAAGGCGTGGCGGCCGGCAAGGCCTCGGTCGTCACCGACGAGATCGAGCGCTTCGACAAGACCGGCATCCGGCTGAAGTCGGGCGCCCGCCTCGACGCCGACATCGTCGTCACCGCCACGGGCTTCAACCTCAGTGTGCTGGGCGACATCGCCTTTGAAGTGGACGGCAAGCCGGTAGACTTCCCGCAGACGGTGACCTGGCGCGGCATGATGTTCACCGGCGTGCCCAACCTCGCCTGGGTGTTCGGCTACTTCCGCGCCAGCTGGACCCTGCGCGTCGACATCATGGGCGACCTCGTCTGCCGCATGCTCAATGAGATGAAGGCGAAGGGCGCCAAGGTCGTCGAGGCGAAGCTGCGCCCAGAAGACGAGGGCATGGAGCGGCTGCCGTGGATCGACCCGGAGAACTTCAACCCCGGCTACTTGATGCGCGCCATGCACCTGATGCCCAAGCGCGGCCCCAAACCCGAATGGCAGCACACCCAAAACTACTGGGCGGAGGCGCAGGAGTTGCCGAAGATCGACTTCGAGAAGGACGGGCTGGTTTTCAGCTGAGCGGAGTCCAGAAACACCAAACCCGTCGCGGGGGATAATCGCGACGGGTCCGGCTTTTCCTCGGCACTCGATCCAGAGTGGGCGTTTCCTCCCCGAAACGCCGGAGACTTGCAGCTCTTGCGGCCGTCAATGTCTCTCGCTGGTCAAAAGAGAAGGCAAATTGGCCCTACTGTCAACGCTGCGTTAGCCGCGTCCGAGCCGCCAGCCGGTCGGCCGCTTCACATTGCGGTTCAAAGACATAGGAGGGCTGGGCGGCGGTGACCGGGCCCACGCCTGCGTCGGCCAGCGCCTGGGCGGCGTCGAACAGCTCGGCCTCGCCGACCAGCAGGCCGTTGGCCCGGCGGGAGGCGCCGCGCGTGACGAAGCCGGACACCACCTCGTCGGCGCGCTGGTCCTGATCGGCGGGCCAGACGAGGGTGGCGACGCCCTTGGCGCGGGCGCGGGCCTCGACGACGCTGAGCAGGCGGCGGACGGTCGCGAGCTGATCGTCGCTCCAGGCCGCAGACAGCGAGGCCGCCAGCTGGGCCTGGCTCTTCAGGATGACCCCATCGGAGAGGATCTTCAGGTTGTTGGCCGCCAGCGTCGCGCCGGTGGTGGTGATGTCGACGATCAGCTCCGCCGCGCCGGACGCGGGGGCGCCCTCGGTCGCCCCGCCGGACTCGACGATGCGGTAGTCGCCGACGCCGTGGGCGGCGAAGAAGGCGCGGGTCTGGGCCAGGTACTTGGTCGCCACCCGCATGCGTTTGCCGGCGCGGACGAGGTGCAGGTGCGCGACCTCGTCGAGGTCGGCCATGGTCTCGACATCGATCCAGCTCTTGGGCGCGGCAACGACCAGGTCGGCCCGGCCAAAGCCCAGCGCCCGCAGCAGCATGACCCGTGCATCCAGCCCCTCGCCGCGCTCGCGGAGCAGGTCCTCACCCGTGACGCCGAGGTGGACCTCGCCGCTATCGAGGGCCGAAGCAATATCCGACGCCGACAGCAGCCGCACCTCCGCGCCGGGCAGGCTGGAGAGCGCGGCGCGATAGCCGCGAGCGCCGCCGGCCACATCGAGCTGGAAACCGGCGTCCGAGAGCCAGCCCTCGACCTGATCCTTCAGGCGCCCCTTGGAGGGGATGGCAAAGATCAGCGGCGCGCTCATGCTTTGCCCCCGTATGCGCGCGCAGGCCGGACCATGCAGCCGACCGCTGTCGTCGCCGTGCCGCCCAGCCGCGCGGGCAAGCCGTCATAGCGCCCACCCGCCGCCACCGGCTGGTCGTCACCGAGCGCGGCGCTGCGCACCTCGAACAGCATGCCGTCGTAGTAGCCGAACGAGCGGCCAAAGCCGGTGGACAGGCGCATCCGATCCGCGTTGATGCCGCGCATGGCGGTAAGGCGGCGGGACCAGATCTCCAGCGCTCCCATCATGTTGCCGGACAGTTTGGCGATCTGGTCGAGGGCGCGTTCGGGCGTGTCCGAAATTGACAGGAAGCCTCGTATTTTCTCCACCTCACCTTCCCCAAGGCGAGCGCCCCTGGCCTGCTGTTCGCGCTCGACTAGACGGTGCGCGATCTCGGCGGCGGAGCGGCCTCCGACCGGCTGGATGCCGGCCAGCGTCCACAGCTCCTCGAGCACGCCGACGGCCTCGACTTCCGGCAATCCGGCCAGCAGAGCGGCGATGCGGCTGGCCTCGGCGCCTTGCGGCTGGCGGTCCAGTTCGGCCTTGAGCAGGCGCGGGCGCGAGAAGGCGCGCTTCAACCGGGCAGTCAAGGCGGGCTCCAGCGACAGGCTGTCAACGAACGCCGAGAACAGGCTGACGTCGCCGAGCATCAGGGTCAGATCGTCCCGCCCGCCGGCGCTTGCCGCCTGCCAGGCCAGCGTGGCCACTTCAGCGTCGTCAGCAGCGGCATCGGAGCCGCCGTAGACCTCCAGCCCAACCTGCAGGAACTCCTCGGCCCGGCCGGAGCCAGGCGGCGCCACCCGGAAGGCTTTGCCTTCATAGAGGTAGCGCCCCGACGCCGCGCCGCTGTCGATGTGGGCGCGGGCGATGGGGATGGTGAAGTCGGGCCGCAGGGCCGCCTCCTCGCCGCCCTCGCCCTGCACCACGAACAGCCGCGAGCGCATGGCCTCGCCCGCAAGGTCGAGCAGCAGCGCCAGCGGCTGCAGCACCGGCGCGTCGGTCAGCACGGCGCCCGCACCAGCGAATGGCGCGCGGATGGAGGCCAGCGCCTCGACGGGGACGGGGCCTTCGAGCCTCATTGGCCGAGAATCCGGCGGATGGCGGCGACGAGTTCGCCGCGCGGGATGGTCTGCTGGCCCGGCCGTTCGGCCTTCCACTGGGCGTTGTCGGTGACCCCGGCGGCCAGCTCGCGGCCGAGGTCGAGGTCCTTCACCGTCACCGTGCCGGCGGCGATCTCGTCGTCGCCCATGATGATGGCGGCGGGCGACAGGCGCCGGTCGGCGTACTTCATCTGCGGCCGCATGCCGGATGTGCCGAGATAGACTTCGGCGGCGATGCCGGCGGCGCGCAGCTCGGCGGCGACGGCGAAGTAGTCGGCCATTCGCTCGGGATCGAAGGCGATGACCACCACCGGCCCGCGCGCTTGCTCAGTCTCCTGTCCGGCCGCCTTCAAAGCCGCCGCCAGCCGCGAGACGCCGAAGGAGAACCCCGTCGCGGGCACAGGCTGGCCGGTGAAACGCGCCACCAGGTCGTCATAGCGCCCGCCGCCGCCGATCGAGCCGAAGCGTTCGCCGCCAGTCTCCATCAGCAGCTCGGCCTCATAGACCGGCCCGGTGTAGTACTCGAGCCCGCGCACCACCGACGGATCGAAGGTGGCCTGCTCTTCACTGACGCCGAGGCCGCGCAGCGCGGCGTCGATCTTCGCGAGTTCGTCTAAGCCCGCGTCGCCTTCTTCCGAGCCGCCGATCACGCCGGCAAGCGCGTTCAGCACGTCGGCCCGTGACCCGCCGCCCGCTTGGACGAAGGCCAGCACGCTGTCGATCGCCGGGCCCTTCAGCCCCGCGCCCTTGGTGAACGCGCCGCTCTCGTCCTTGCGCCCTTCTCCGAGCAGCAGGCGCACGCCTTCGATACCCAGCCGGTCGAGCTTGTCGACGGCCCGCAGTACACCCAGCTTCTGGCCGTCGGTCTCGACGCCGGCCGCGGTGAGCAGCCCGTTGAGGAGCTTCCTGTTGTTGATCTTCAGCACCGCCGAACCCGTCGGCAGTCCGGCCGCCTCCAGCCCGGCCGCCGCCATGGCGATGATCTCGGCGTCCGCTTCCGGTCGGGCCGAGCCCACCGTGTCGGCGTCGCACTGGATGAACTCGCGGTAGCGGCCCGGCCCCGGCTTTTCGTTGCGCCACACCGTGCCGACGGCATAGCGGCGGAACGGCTTGGCCAGGGTCTCCCAGTTCTGGGCGGCGAACCTGGCAAGCGGCGCGGTCAGGTCGTAGCGCAGCGCCATCCACTGCTCGTCGTCGTCCTGCAGCGCAAAGACGCCCTCATTCGGGCGGTCCGAGTCGGGCAGGAACTTGCCCAGCGCATCGGCATACTCGAAGGCGCCGGTGTCGAGCGGCTCAAAGCCCCAGCTCTCATAGACCTGCGACACGGCCTCAACGATGCGCCGCTCGGCGCGGATCGTGGAGGCGCGCTTATCGGCGAACCCGCGCGGGACGCGGGCTTCGGGCCGGAAGGTGTTCTGATCGTCGGTCATGGTGCGCGGCGCTTAAAGGAGATGAAGGGGGCCGACAAGGAAGGGCCGCCTGGATCAGACGAGCCCCTCCGCGCGGCGGGGCTCGGGACGAGATCGCTTAGGCCAAGCGCTCCCGGCCCGTCCCGCGAAGGACGGTGGCGTGATGCGAATGGTGGTGCGCGATCTGCGTCATTGCGGCGGGTCTATAGAGGAAAGCTTGCCGGAACGCTACCGCTTGAGGCGCGCGATGAGGGCGGCGGTGGACGGGTCGTGTGGCAGCGCATCGCCCCCGGTCAGCTCGCCCAGGATGCGGCTGGCCAGCGATTTGCCGAGCTCGACGCCCCACTGGTCGAAGCTGTTGATCCCCCACAGCACGCCCTCGACGAAGGTCTTGTGCTCATAAAGGGCGATCAGCGCGCCCAGCGTCTGCGGCGTCAGGCGGTCGAGCAGGATCATCGACGACGGCCGGTTGCCCTCGAAGCGGCGCCAGGGCTCGGCGGCGTCGCGCTTGCCGACCATCAAGGCTTCTGCCTGGGCAAGGCAATTAGCCAGCAGCATCTCGTGCATGCCGGTGGGGCCCTCGTCCGTCCGGGCCACGGCGATGAAGTCGACGGGGATAATGTCCGTGCCCTGGTGGAGCAGCTGGAAGAAGGCGTGCTGGCCGTTGGTGCCGGCGTCGCCGAACACGCTGCCGGCGGTCGGACGAGCGACGGGAGCGCCCGCCGCGTCAACCTGCTTGCCGTTGGACTCCATCTCCAGCTGCTGGAGGAAGGCCGGCAGCAGGCGAAGGCGCTGGGCGTAAGGCACAACGGCGCGGATGGGGCGGTTCAGGCCGTTGCGGTTCAGCATATGGGCCAGCGCCAGCAGCACCGGCGCGTTGGCCTCCAGCGGCGCCGACGTGAAGTGGTCGTCCATGGCCGCCGCGCCTTCGAGAAAGCCCTCAAACGCTTCCCAGCCGAGCGCGATGGCGCAGGAGAGGCCCACCGCCGACCACACCGAATAGCGTCCGCCGACCCAGTCCCAGAAGGCGAACACGCGCTCTTGCGGCACGCCGAACTTCACCGCTTCGGCGACATTGGCCGAGACCGCGGCGAACTGGCCCCGTCCACCCAGCCACTCGCGGGCGGCGCGGGCGTTGGCCATCGTCTCCAGCGTCGTGAAGGTCTTGGAGACCGCGATGACGAGCGTCGTGGCCGGATCGAGGTCTGCCGTCGCCTGTGCGAACTCGCCGCCGTCGACGTTGGCGACAAAGCGGAGGTCGATCTCGGGGTTGAGCGGCTTCAGCGCCTCCCACACCAGCCGTGGGCCGAGGTCCGAGCCGCCGATGCCGATGTGCAGGATGGTCCTGATCGGACCGCCGCGCACCTCCTCGACGAAGGTCCGCATCTTTGCCCGGCCGGCCTCGACGGCGCGGGAAACAGGCTCGCCCTTGGCCGCATAGTCGGCGCCCTTCGGCGCGCGCAGGGCGGGGTGGAGGACGGCGCGGTTTTCGGTGACGTTGACCGCCTCGCCGCCAAACAGGCGAGCGCGGGCCGCTTCCACGTCGCAGGCTTTGGCCAGCTCCACGGCGGCCTCAAAGGCCTCGGCGGTCCAAGGCTGCTTGGAGAGGTCGAGGGTCAGGCCGGCGGCGTCCACGGTCAGGCGCTCAAGCCGGTCAGGCTCGGCGACGAACAGGTCTTCGATGCGCTGCTCGCCGGCCTTGCGCGCGGCCGCTTCGAACGCGTCCCAAGCCTCAATCGTCATTGCCCGCCTCCTTCAGCGCCTGCGCCACCATGCCGGATGTGAGAAGCTGCGGCAGCACGCGCGGTTCACCGCCGCCGGCCGGATAGAGCAGATAGAGCGGCACCCCGGCCCGACCATGCTCCTCCAGCGCCCGGGCGATGGCCGGGTCCCGGTTGGTCCAGTCGGCCTTCAGGTAGGCGGCGTTTGCGGCCTTGAAGGCCTCGCTGGTCTCGCGGGTGGCCAGCGCTTGCTCGTTCACCTGGCAGGTGATGCACCAGGCGGCCGTGAAGTTGACGAACACCGGCCGGCCTTCAGCCCGCAGCTGCGCCACCCGCTCGGGCGACCAGGTGTCGAACGGCAGCGCGGCCGGCTCGGCTTCAGCGGCGGCCGGTTGGGAGTAAGCCGGCAGCGTCACAGCCAGCAGCGCGCCCAGCCAGCCGAGCACCGCCAGCGTCATCAGCGGGTAGCGCACTCTCGCATCGCTCCGCCGCTGGCCGAGCCCAAACAGCCAAGCGGCGAATGCCGTGACCAGCCCCGCCGCAAGCAGGCGCGCCAGCCCCACCGTGCCGCCCTGCTGGGCCAACACCCAGACTAGCCAGGCGGCGGCGGCGTACATCGGAAACGCCAGCCCCCGCCGCAGCACGTTCATCCACGTCCCCGGCGGCGGCAGGCGCTTGAACAGGCTGGGCGCGAACGACAGCGCCACGAACGGCAGGGCGAGGCCGAGGCCCAGCACCGCGAAAATCAGCAGGGCGGCGGGCGCGCTGCGGGTCAGGGCGACGCCGATGGCCGAGGCCATGAAGGGCGCGGTGCAGGGCGCGGCGACCACCACCGTCAGCGCGCCGGTGAAGAAGGCGCCGAGCAGCCCCTGCCGTGAAGCAAGCCCGCCGCCAACACCCTGGATCGAAGTCCCGACCTCGAACAAGCCGGAGAGATTGAGCGCCACCAGCAGCATGATCAGCGCCAGCGCCGCGACTACCGCTGGAGACTGCAGGTGGAAGCCCCAGCCAAGGGAGGCGCCCGCCGCCTTGGCCGCGATCAGGATGCCGGCCAGCAGCAGGAAGGTGGTCAGCACGCCGGCCAGGAAGGCCAGCCCCTGGAGCCTGGCCCCCCTCGCCTCATGCGCATGCCCGGCCAGCGCGGCGGCCTTCATCGACAGGATCGGGAAGACGCAAGGCATCAGGTTGAGGACGAGCCCGCCGAGGAAGGCCAGCAGCAGCGTCAGGGCCATTCCCTGTTTGGCGCGCGGCTCGGCCGGAGCGCCAAGCCCAGAGGCGCCAGGCGGCAGAGGGCCGGACCGCGCGACCACCTCGTAGGAAGCGTTGTTCAGCGCCAGCACCCCGGCCATCTCGGCGGGCGGCGTGCCTTGCGCAAAATCGTAGCCGGGCGACAACGTCAATGTCACGCCGTCCGGCCCGCGCTCGACGGGTTGCGGGGCGCTATGGACTATGTGCTTGCCCGAGAAAGGGAAGAAGTAGGCGTCCGAGACATCGGCTTCCTTTAGTGGCGCGCCGGTAATCGCCAGCCTCAGCTTGCCGCCTACGTTGAGGAAGGCGGCGGTCAGGCCGGCCTCCTTCGGCGCGGCGGCGAGCGTGGCCGAGACCTGCTCAGCCCAGCGGGCATCGGTCTTCGGCGCCGCCGCTACCGGCGGCGACAGGGTCAGCACCGCGTCTTCTGGCACGCAGATTTCGGCGCAGACCAGAAAGGCGACGGCGACCTTCAGCCGCGCGGTCGAGCCGACCTTCGCGTCCGCAGGGACCTCGATGGCCACCGGCAGCAGGACCTCGCCTTCATAGGCATAGACGGCCAGCTGGTGGGGCGCCTCCCCCTCCAGCAGGCGCTTCGGCGTCGGCCAGACGATGTCGCCAGCCTTCCAGCCCGCCGGCAGGGTCCAGGCGAGCTTGGTCGCCTCGCCGGCATCGCCGGCGTTGCGCCAGTAGGTGTGCCAGCCCTTGTCGATCTTCTGGCGCACGGCGACGTAGGTCGTCCCGCCCGGGACCACGGCAGCCTCCTGCGCCACCAGCTCGGCCTCGATGTGGCCGGTGTCCACGGGCCGGGCGTTCGCGGCGCCGGCGAGCGTCAGCGCGGCGGCGAGCGCCAGACCCAGCTTGCGGAGGAGGAAAGCCATCGGTGCAGCTATAGGGCGCCGCGCCGGGCGGAGAAATGGCATGATCGCCGGCGAGTCACCTTGAGGAGCCGCCATGCCCGCCGCCTTTGACGACATCGCCATCGGCCACGTGGTCCATCTCGGCCATTCGGCGATCAAGCCCGAGGCGCTGGAGGCGTTCGTGGCGGCCTTCATGCCCCACTGGGACGTCAGCCGCGGCGCGCCCGACTGCCTGACCTTTGCGGTCTGGGCGCGGCTGGACGAGCAGGCCTCGGAGGACTGGCCGCAGACCAAGCGGCTCGGCGTCGACGCCCTGCGCTGGATGCGCAACCCGCCCGCCGGAGAGCTGCTGCGCGGCCGCATGACGGTGATGGCCAAGGACCCCGTGGGCGACGGCAAGGGCATCGTCATCGCCCAGCACGACCTGCTCGACGAGGCGGGGCGGCTGGTGTTTTCGTGCCTGACGCGGAGTGTGTTCAGCCGTTGAGGGTGCGTGGTTCGAGACGCGGACCCGAAGGTCCGCTCCTCACCATGACGAGCTTTGTTGCCACCAAACCACTCGCGTCATCCTGAGGAGGCGCGCAGCGCCGTCTCGAAGGACGCAAGCGCGCTACTGCAAATTCGCCGCCGCCGGGACGCCGGCATGGGCCATGCGGGCGCTGGCGATGGCGATGAGGCGGTCCCAGCCGACCAGCGACGACAGGTGGTTGTAGATCTTCTCCAGCGCGCCGGAGTCGCGCAGTTCGACCAGCTTCTCGGCCGGGATCGCGCGCACCTTTTCCTCGGAAACCCCGAAGTAGTCGGCCAGCAGCTGCGGCTCGCCTTGGGTGCCGTCCGGATTGTTCGGCGTGAACACCGCGCGCTTGGTCTCGAACAGGTCGAGCTCGGTCAGCAGGTTGACGAACTGCTCGGTGCGGCGGCGTTCGGTTTCGAAGTCCTCGCAGAACTTGATGGCGTTGGCGGTGTATTCGCTGGGCTCGCCCTTGTCGTCGAACAGCGGCATGTCGGCGCCTTCCTCGCGGAAAATCTCGGCCGACCGCTCGATGCAGACGATCATCCGCTCCTGCGCCTCGTCGTTGGCGAGCACGAATGGATAGCGGCGGATATAGGCCGGCACGTAGGCGCCGACCTCGAAGCTGCCGTCTTCCTTGATGAACAGGTTCTGGCCCGCCGTCAGGCCCATCACCGCCAGCGGCTGCTTCTGGTCGCCGGCGAAGATGATCGGGTAGGAGAGCGCAGCGAGGCCGAACTCGGCCACCGTCAGCGGCACCACATGGCCGGCGGTGGCGAAGCCGAACGGCTTGTCCACCCGCGAGACGCCGAGCGTGCCGTGCTGCTCGCGGCTCAGCGGCTCGGGCTTGGTGTAGAACAGCACGTTGCCGCTCAGTTGGCCTTGGTCGTTCGATGCGTCGGTTGCCATGGGAACTCTGCCGATTGGGTCAGGCCGGGAGCCCCCTGCCCCCGCCTTAAATTTTTCCGAGCGGCGCTTCTAGCCGATCCCCGGCGGAGCGGCAATGCGACCGCCCGTCTTGCCTGCGCGCGCGGCCCTGCGTTAATGCGCGCCAACGACTTAGGGGAGAGACCATGCCGATCAGCTATCCGGACATCCTGGAGATCACCAGCGAGCCGCAGACGCACGCCTGGACCGACCGCGACACCATGCTCTACGCGCTGGGCATCGGCATGGGCGCCGACCCGATGAACGAGGCCGAGCTGCCGTTCGTCTATGAGAGCGGCCTCAAGGCCGTGCCGACCATGGCGACCTGTATGGCCTGGGGCGGCGGGCCTTCGCCGGGCAAGATGGGCATCAACTACATGCTGGTCGTTCACGGCGAGCAGAAGGTCGAGATCCACAAGCCGCTGCCGACCGAAGTCACCGTGGTCACCGACGGCCGCGTGCTCGGCGCCTACGACAAGGGGCCGGGCAAGGGCGCCGTCATCGTGGTCGAGACGATGATGAAGGACAGCCGCAACGGCGACCTCTTGGCGACGCTGACCTCGTCGATCTTCGCGCGCGGCGATGGCGGCTTCGGCGGCCCTTCCGAAGGTGCGCCCGAGCCGCATGCGGTCCCGGACCGGCCCGCGGACATGTCGCTCGATTTCGCCACCACCGAGGGTCAGGCGCTGATTTATCGGCTGTCGGGCGACCGCAACCCGCTGCACGCCGATCCGGGTTTCGCCAAGGCGGCCGGCTTCCCGCGGCCGATCCTGCATGGGCTGTGCACCTACGGCGTCACCTGCCGGGCGGTGCTGCAGGCCTATGCCGATATGGACCCGGCGAAGATCAAGAGCCACGCCATCCGCTTCTCCAGCCCGGTCTTCCCCGGCGAAACCATCACCGTCGACCTGTGGCGCGACGGCGACGTGGTCTCCTTCGAAGCCCGCGTAAAGGAGCGCGGAGTCACGGTGGCGAAGAACGGCAAGTCGGTGCTGGGGTAGAACCCTCCTCCCTCGAGGGGAGGAGGGCAGGGTGGAGGGTGTGGCCGCTGAGCTTGGGCGATGGGCTGTGATGGCTCAGAGCCTCACGCACTTTCCCGTCATCTCTCTGCGTTCACCCCCATCCCCGACCCTTCCCCCCTCGAGAGGGAAGGGAGCTCAGGCGCGCGTGATCACATAGACGACGTGGCGCTCCAGCCGGTGGCCCTTGGGAAGGGCCGGGTGGTCGAAGTCGAGGTCGGGGCGGCGGGTCATGCCGATGCGGCGCATGACAGCTTGCGAGCGCTCGTTGTCGGTTGCGGTGAAACTGACGATTTCGGCAAGGCCCAGCGTCTCGAACCCGTAGGCCAGCGACGCCCGAGCGGCTTCTGAGGCATAGCCATGGCCCCAGCCGTGGCGGGCCATGCGCCAGCCGACCTCGGTCTGGCCGTGCATCGGATTGGGCGGGCGAGGATTGGCCAGGCCGGTGAAGCCAAGGAAAACGGCGTCCTCCTTGCGCTCCACCGCCCACAGGCCCCAGCCGTGCTCGTCGATGTGAGCGCGGTTCATGGCCGCTAGCCCGTCGCTCTCGATACGGCTGTGGGTGGCCGGGAAGTGGCGCATGACCTCGGGGTCGGCGTTCAGCGCCGCGAACGGCTCGTCGTCCTCGTCGCGCCAGCCTCGGAGGATCAGGCGCTCCGTCTCAATCACGCCGGCCGCGCCCCGGTGATGGAGCCGTAGAGGTCGACGCGGCGGTCGCGGAAGAAGCCCCACGCGGCGCGGTGGGCGTCGAGGAAGTCGAGGTCGAAGTTGGCGCTCAGCACCCCCTCCTCGTCTCGCCCGAGTTCAGCCACCAAGTCGCCGCGATGGTCGGCGATGAAGCTGGAGCCGTAGAAGGTCTGGCCGCCGCCGGGGTAGTTCTCCCACGGCTCGAAGCCGATGCGGTTGGCGCCGACCACCGGGATGACGTTGGAGACGGCGTGGCCCTGCATGGCCCGCCGCCACGGCTGGGCGGTGTCGAGCGACGGGTCGTGCGGCTCCGAGCCGATGGCGGTGGGATAAAGCAGAGCCTCGGCGCCCATCAGGGTCATGGCGCGGGCGGCCTCCGGGTACCACTGGTCCCAGCAGATGCCGACGCCTAGCCGGGCGAACTTGGTGTCCCAGACGCGAAAGCCGGTATCGCCGGGTCGGAAGTAATACTTCTCCATATAGCCGGGCCCGTCGGGGATGTGGCTCTTGCGATAGACGCCCAGCAGCGAGCCGTCGGCGTCGGCCATGACCAGGCTGTTGAAATAGTGCGGCCCCTCTCGCTCGAAGATCGAGATCGGCAGCACGACCCCCAGCTCTCCGGCCAACGGGGCCAGCGCCTTGACCGCCGGGTGTTCGCGCCACGGATAGGCGGTCGAGAACCAGTGCTCCTCCTGCTGGACGCAGAAGTAGGGACCCTGGAACAGCTCCGAGGGCAGGATGACCTGCGCGCCCTTGCCGGCGGCCTCGCGGATGAAGCCCTCGGTCTTCTTGATATTGGCCGCCATGTCCTCGCCGTAGGAGGTCTGGATGGCGGCGAGCGTCACGGTCTTGGTCATGCCGGGACCTGCTGGCTGATGCAGTGGAAGGAGCCGCCGCCGGTGAGGATAGCCTTGGACGGCAATCCGATCACCTCCCGGCCGGGAAACAGGTGACGGAGCGCTTCCATCGCGAAGTCGCTTGCGCGCTGGTGGTCGTAGAGCGGCACGACCACGGCCTTGTTGGCGATCAGGAAGTTCATGTGCGAGGCCGGGACCATCACACCGTCGGCGTCTTCGATCCAGCCCGGCGAGGGGATGCGCATGACGGTGAGCTTCGCACCGGTCGCATCGCTCATGCCGCGCAGCAGTTCGGCGGTCTCGTCATAGACGTTGGCGTTGGGGTCGCCCTTTCCATAAGTGATTGGGCAGGCGACGACGCCCGGCGCGAGGAAGCGGGCGAGGTTATCGACGTGGCCGTCAGTGTGGTCGTTGCGCAGACCGTCGCCCAGCCACAGCACCTTCTTCACGCCCAGCGACGTCGCCAGCGCGGCTTCGGCGTCTTCCTGCATCCACCCCGGATTGCGATTGGGATTGAGCAGGCATTGGCGAGTCGTCAGCACCGTCCCCTGCCCGTCGTGGTCCAGCGCGCCGCCTTCGAGGATGAAGTCGTGGCGGGTCAGCTCGGCGGGCGTGGCCTGGCCGATCTGCTCGGCGACCTCGTCGTCATGCTCCAGCTCATACTTGCCGCCCCAGCCGTTGAAGCGGAAGGCGGCGGCGTGGCTCGCCGAGATAAAGATCGGCCCGGTGTCGCGCAGCCAGATGTCGCCGAAGCGGCCGGGGACGAACTCGATGTTGGCCACGCCGTTCAGGCGCGCCTGAGCCGCGGCCATGGCTTCGTCGCCGTGGACCATCAGGCGCACCTGCTCACCGCCCGGGCCGGCGAGGGCGCGGGCCAGCGCAGCCACCTCGTCCTGGGCGGCGCCCAAGTCCGTCTCCCACAGCTCCGCATGGCTGGGAAAACCCAGCCACATGGCCCGGTGGGGCGACCATTCGGCAGGAACATGGATCGACATGGGCCGCGCAAGTGGCCCCCGCAGCCCCCCGCGTCAAGGCCGGCGCCTTTACAGGCGCGCCGGAGCGGGCCAGCGTCCGCCCCCGATGGAAGACAAAGACCTCGACGAAGCCCGCGCCTGGCGGATTGCCTTCGCCTTCGTGGCGGTGCTGACGGTGCTGCGGCTGGCGGTGCTGTTCATCACCCCGCTGGAGCTCTATCCGGACGAGGCGCAGTACTGGCTTTGGTCACGTAACCTGGACTTCGGCTACTTCTCCAAGCCGCCGATGATAGCCTGGCTGATCGCGGCGACGACCAGCATCAGCAACGACGAGGCATTCGTGCGGCTGGCCGCGCCGCTGCTCAACGCCGGCACGGCGCTGGCGCTCTATGGCGTTGGGACGAAGCTCTACGGGACACGTACAGGGCTGGCGGCCTGCGCCATCTATAGCCTGATGCCGGGCATCCAGCTGGCCAGCGCGGTGATCACCACCGACACGCCGCTGCTGCTGTTCCTGTCGCTGGCCTTGCTGTCCTACGTGACCCTGCAGGCAAAACGCTCCCTCCCGGCGGCCTTGGGACTCGGCGTCGCGCTAGGGCTGGCCATGCTCAGCAAGTACGCTGCGTCTTACGCGGTGGCAGCCATCGTCCTGCACCTGATCGTGTCGAAAGAAGCGCGGCAGGCCTGGCGCTGGCAAACGGCGCTGACGGCCATCACCGCCTTCCTGGTGGTGCTGTCGCCCAACCTGATTTGGAACGCGCAGCACCATTTCTCGACCGTCGAGCACACCGCCTCCAACGCCCACTGGAGTTCTCAGCTCGGCGGCCTGACCGAACTCGGCGACTTCCTCGGCTCGCAGTTCGGCGTGTTCGGTCCCGTGCCGTTCGCGGTGCTGATCGGCGGCGCCACTGTCCTGGCGTTCCGCAAGCGGCTGACGAAGGAGGACGTCCTGCTGCTCTGCTTTGCCCTGCCGCCGCTGCTGGTTGTGGCGGCGCAGGCCTTCATCTCACGCTCCAACGCCAACTGGGCGGCGAGCGCCTATGTGGCCGGCTCAGTGCTGGCGGCGGCCTGGCTGATCCGCTGGCGGGCGAAGTGGTGGCTGATCGGCGGGCTCGGCCTGCAGGCGGTCGTCGCCGCCCTCTTCCTGATGTGGGCGGCCTTCCCGCAGACGGCCGATGCCATGGGCATGTCCAACAGCTTCAAGCGGGCGCGCGGCTGGTCGCAAACGGTGGACGCGATCGTCAACCGCGCGCGTCGGGAGCCGGGCCTGACCGCCGTCGCCGTCGACGACCGCTTCCTGTTCAACACCGCCGCCTACTACGGCCGCGACTACTTCGGCCGCCCGGGTTCGCCGCCGCTGAGGATGTGGGTGAGCGGCGCCGTCGCGGGCAACCAGGCTGAAGCCGAAGCGCCTCTGACGCCCGCGCTGGGTGGGCGGGTGCTGGCGGCGAGCCTCGAAGGCGTCTACCGCGACCGCATGGCCGCCGACTTCGCGCGCGCCGAGGTGGTGGAGATCTCGCGGGTGCGGCTGGACCGCAAGCGCACCCGGAGAGTAGAGCTGCTGATGGGTGAGGGGTTCAGCCCTCAACCCCGCACTCCACCACCGTCATCCTAGGCCTTGTGCCTAGGACCCCTCGCGCCGCTGCGAGGCGGCTGGTGTGCTTGCACGAGCCAAGCGGCCGATAGAGGGGTCCTCGGGACAAGCCCGAGGATGACGGCTGTTTGGGTTACCGTCCCCACACCGCTTTCAGCCGCTTATCCCGGCCGCAGCCCTGGCGGTAGACGTTGTACCTGAGCGGGTTCTTGAGCGCGTAGTTCTGGTGATAACCCTCGGCGGGGGTGAAGCTGGAGAAACGGTAGATCGGGGTGACCATCTTGCCGGTCTTCAGCCTGGCCGCGGCGGCGGTGCGCGAGACGGCGGCGGCTTTCAGCTGGGCCTCGCCGAGCACCCAGATCGCCGTCTGGTACGAGTGGCCACGGTCGCAGAACTGGCCGCCCGCGTCGGTCGGGTCGATCAGCGGCCAGAAGCGGTCGACCAGCTGGCGGTAGCTGATCTTCGCCGGATCGAAGACGACCTTCACGGCCTCGAAGTGACCCTCGTGGTTCTCGTAGGTCGGGTTCTTCAGGTCCCCGCCGGCATAGCCCGAGACCACGTCCACGACCCCGGGGATCGCCCCCAAGTCGTGCTCGACGCACCAGAAACAGCCGCCGGCGAAGTAGGCGGTCTCCCTGGCCGGCGCGGCGTAGGCGAGCGTTCCGAAAAACAGCGCGGCGAGGAAGGCGAGAAATGCGTGTTTCATGCCGCCACTCTAGCCACGATTAGAGCCGAACTGTGAACTCGGCTTCAGTCTTCGCCCTGATCTCGTCTACGGTCACTCCGGGCGCGAGCTCGGTCAGCACCACGCCGGCGCCCCGGTTCACCTCAAAGACGCCGAGGTCGGTGATCAGCAGGTCGACGACCTTGGCCCCGGTCAGCGGCAGAGAGCACTCCTTGACCAGCTTGGGCGCGCCGGACTTTTCGTTGTGCTCCATGACGATGACGACGCGCTTGACGCCGGCCACAAGGTCCATGGCACCGCCCATGCCCTTGACCATCTTGCCGGGCACCATCCAGTTGGCGAGGTCGCCGTTCCCCGCCACCTGCATGGCGCCGAGGATGGAGAGGTCGATGTGGCCGCCGCGGATCATCGCGAAGCTGTCAGCCGAGCTGAAATAGCTCGAGTCCGGCAGCTCGGTGATCGTCTGCTTGCCGGCGTTGATCAGGTCGGGGTCGGCCTCGCCCTCGTAGGGAAACGGGCCCATGCCGAGCATGCCGTTCTCGCTTTGCAGGGTGACGTCCATGCCGGGCGGGATGTGGTTGGCGACCAGCGTCGGAATGCCGATGCCGAGGTTCACATAGAAGCCGTCGCGCAGCTCCCGGGCGGCCTGCGCGGCCAGGTCATCGCGGGTCCAGGCCATCAGGCGGCTTCCTTCGGCCGGGTGGTCTCGCGCTCGATGCGCTTTTCGTAATTGGAGCCGCGGACGATGTAGTCGACGTAGATGCCCGGGGTATGGATCATGTCCTTGTCGAGTTGGCCGATATCGACCAACTCCTCGACCTCGGCGACGCAGACCTTGCCGGCCGTCGCCATCATCGGATTGAAGTTCCGGGCGGTCTTTTTGTAGATCAGATTGCCCTCGGTATCGCCCTTCCAGGCCTTGACGATGGAGAGGTCGGCGATCAGGCCGCGCTCCATCACATACTGCTCGCCGTCGAACTCGCGCACTTCCTTGCCTTCGGCGACCAGGGTGCCGACGCCGGTCCTGGTGAAGAAGGCCGGGATGCCCGCCCCGCCGGCGCGGATGCGCTCGGCCAGGGTGCCCTGCGGATTGAACTCCAGCTCCAGGTCTCCGGACAGGTAGAGCTTCTCGAACAGCTTGTTCTCCCCCACATAGGAGCTGATCATCTTCCTGATCTGGCCGCCGGCCAGCAGGACGCCGAGGCCGAAATCGTCGACCCCGCAATTGTTGGAGATCACCGTGAGGTCCTTCACCCCCGCCTCGCGGATGGCCGCGATCAGGTTCTCGGGAATGCCGCACAGGCCAAAGCCGCCGGCCATGATGGTCATGCCGTCCTTTAGCACCCCGGCGAGGGCTTCGGCGGCGTCCTTGCGCACCTTGTCGACCATGGAAACTCCAGCGTTGGAACAGGGCTCGTCTCACCCGGAACGCCGGGAAATTCAAGCTTTGATGAATAAAATACCTGCCGTGAGGACAGCCTAACATGCACGGCGAGGGGCTGCTCATCCAGGCGCTGGTCTATCTCGCCGCCGGCGTGATTTCGGTGCCGATCGCCAAGCGGCTGGGGCTGGGCTCGGTGCTCGGTTACCTGGTCGCCGGGGCGGTGATCGGACCGTTCGCCCTGTCGCTGGTCGGCGAGCAGGCCGACGTCATGCGGTTTGCCGAGTTCGGCGTCGTCATCCTGCTCTTCCTGATCGGCCTCGAGGTGCGGCCGGCCCTGCTGTGGTCGATGCGCAAGGTAATCTTCGGACTGGGCGGCGCGCAGGTCACGGCCACGGCGCTGGCCATCGGCGCGGCGGCGATGCTGATGGGGCTGGCCTGGCCGACAGCGCTGGCCGTGGGGCTGGTGCTGGCCATGAGCTCGACGGCCATCGTCCTGCAGACGCTGGACGAGAAAGGTCTGAGACAGGGACCGGTCGGCCGCGCCGCGTTCGGGGTGCTGCTGCTGCAGGACCTTGCCGTCATCCCGCTGTTCGCGCTGCTGCCGCTGCTGGCCACCGCCCCGGTCCGGCAGATCGCCGACGCCCACGGCGCCAGCCTGATCACCCATCTGCCCGCCTGGGCCCAGACGCTGGCGGTGCTGGCGGCGGTGGCGGGGGTCGTCGGCGTCGGGCGCTATCTGGTGCGGCCGGTGTTTCGCTTCATTGCCCAGGCTCGCTTGAGGGAGATCTTCACTGCCTCGGCGCTGCTGATCGTCATCGGCGTCGCCGCCCTGATGCAGATCGTCGGCCTGTCGCCGGCGCTGGGCGCCTTCCTGGCCGGCGTGGTGCTGGCCGAGAGCGAGTTCAGGCGCGAACTCGAAGCGGACATCGAGCCGTTCCGCGGCCTGCTGCTGGGCCTGTTCTTCATCACCGTCGGCGCCAGCCTCGACCTAGGCCTCGTCGCCCGCGACCCCATCTTGCTGATGAGCATCGTCATTGGGCTGATGCTGCTGAAGTTCGTGGTCATGTTCTCCGTCGCCCGGCTGTTCGGCGCGCCGACCAAGGGCGCGGCAGCCGTCGCCACGGCGCTCGCGCAGGGCGGCGAGTTCGCCTTCGTGCTGCTGACCTTCACGGTCGGCGCCGGCGTCATCGGGGCCGAGCTGGCGGCGCTGCTGACCGCCGCCGTCGCCGTTTCTATGGCCCTGACCCCGCTGGCCATGATCGCCTACGAGCAGATCGCCATCGCGGCCGCGGCGAACATCCCCGACGTCGAGCATCCCGACCCCACCTTCGACGATGGCGAGCCCGACATCATCGTCGCCGGGTTCGGGCGTTTCGGACAGATCATCCAGCGCCTGCTGGCCTCCAACGGCATGAAGGCCACGACGCTGGACTCCGACATCGAGCAGATCGAGGTGCTGAGAAAGTTCGGCCGCCGCGTCCACTACGGCGACGCCACGCGGCTGGACCTCTTACGCGCCGCCGGGGCCGAGCGGGCCAAGGTGTTGATCGTCGCCATCGACGACAAGGAAAAGGCCGTCGAACTGGTCGAGACCGCCCGCCACGCCTTTCCGGACCTGAAGATCGTCGCCCGCGCCTGGGACCGGCCGCACGCCTACGAGCTGCTCAACAGCGGCGCCCATGAGGTCGAACGCGAGACCTTCGAGGGCGCGCTGGCCATGGGGGTGAAGGCGCTGGAGCAGCTGGGTTATTCGGCCGCCAAGGCGGCCAAGGCCGGCGATCTCTTTCGCCGCTACGACCGCAAGACCTTCGACCAGCTACGCCCGCTCTGGGGCCAGGAGACCGAAGCCTATATCCTCGCCTCACGCGAGGCGGCGCGCACCACCGAGCGGCTGCTGCAGGAGGACATGAAACAACTGCGCCCCGCCGACGAGGTTGACGGGGCGCAAGCCGTTGGCTCTGAGGAGAGCGTCGTTTAGCCGGTGAACGGCCGCACGACGATCTCGACGCGACGGTTCTGAGCGCGGCCGGCCTCGGTGTCGTTCGAGGCGATCGGCTGACGCTCACCCTGACCGGCGACGAAGACGCGGTCGGGCAGCACGTTATGGCTGACCAGATAGCTTGCGACCGAAGAGGCCCGGCGCTCGGACAGCGACTGGTTGTAGGTGTCGGCGCCCGTGGCGTCGGCATGGCCGACAACGTCCACCAAGGTTTGCGGATATTGGGCGAGGGTGCGCGAAACGTCGTCCAGCGCGGCGTAGAACTGCGGCTGGATGTCCGAGCGATCGACGCCGAAGGTCACGTCGCTGGGCATGTTCAGCACCAGGTTGTCGCCCTGGCGGGTGACGGTGACGCCGGTGTTGGCCAGCTCGCGGCGCAGTTCGGCCTGCTGCTTGTCCATATAGGCGCCGACGGCCGCGCCCGAGAGCGCGCCGATGCCGGCGCCGAGCAGGGCGTTCTTGCGGCCTTGCTCGCCTTTGTTGGTGTTGGTGAGGTAGCCGAGCGCGGCGCCGCCCAGGGCGCCGGCGATGGCGCCGGTGCGGGTGTTGCTGCGGACAGGTTGGCCCGTATAGGGGTCCATGGTGGTGCAGGCGGTCAGGGCGGTGGCGCCCATCAGGCATGCGATAACGGCACTCTTGTTCATTGTGTAGCTCCAGGGGATCGAGTCGGCGCTGAAACGCGCCCTCTAAGCCTAGGTTCCGGTATTGAACTTGACTGCAGCATGAACGGCGCGCGGCGTTGCGCAGAGTCCACACCCATTAGCCATGGTAGAGCGGCGGCGAGGACCAGCTGTTCCAGCCGCTAATCTTGTGTGCCGGCCAACAGCACCATAGTTAATTTCCAACTGATTTTCGAAGACTTACATGGTTTCCAGAGCGCAGCTGAGGCTGCCTGAAACCCGGCTACTTGGAATTGCTTCCTATAGGCACACAATCTTAACTCTCGCCTGCGAAGTAGGGCGAAGTAAGTGGGGGACTTCGCGTATTATGAAGCCATCAGACCACCCGGACCACGAAGCGGCCCGGCTTACCGAGATTCGTGCGCTTGACCTGGCCGTGCTGCGGCCCAAGATCGAACGCCTCTCTCGGCTAGCCAGATCGATCGCTGACGTTCCCTACGCCTACATCTCCGTTGCCGAGGGCGACCGCGTCTGGCAGTCATCTTTCGAGGGGCAGCCGGAAGGGCTGATCCCGCGCGAGACCTCGATGGCCGCGTTTGCCATCGCCGCCGGCCGGCCGATCTACACCCCCGACGCCCGCATCGTGGCGCCCAACCATCCCTGGGTGACCGGAGCGCCGCATGTGCGCTTTTTCTGCGGCGCTCCGATCCGCATCGCCGGTAACCTCATCATCGGCGCCTTCTGCGTCGCCTCCCCCGTCCCGCGCGACGAAGTCGACCCAGCCGTCGTCGGCCTGGTGGAGGACATCGCCTCGCTGCTCGGTGACGAGATCGAGCGACTGCGGGCCGAGCGCCATCTGGCGGAAGCCGAGTCAGAAGCCGAGGCCGCGCACAAGTTGCTGAAGTCGTTCGTGCAGGGTGCGCCCGTGGCGCTGGCGATGACCGACCGCGACCTGCGCTTCGTCGAGGTGAGCCCGCGCTGGCGGCTCGAATACGGCGTGCAGGGTCGAGTTATCGGCCGCGGCGTTCGTGACCTTTTCCCGGAGGCGTTCGTCCACTGGGGTCCCTCGTTCCAGCAGGCGCTGGCCGGTGAGACGATCGTTGCCGAACGCGGCCTGGTTCACCTGCCCGACGGCAGCACCCGCTGGGTGCGCGGTGAGATGAGCCCTTGGCGGGATTCGAAGGGCGAGATCGGCGGCGTGGTGGTGATGACGAACGACATCTCCGACACGATCGCCTCGCTGGAGCGGGCCGAACGCTCCGAACAGCGCCTGCGCCTGGCCGTCGAGATCGCCGACCTGATGGTCTACGAGGCCGACTACCGGACAGGCGAGGTCAGGGTCGAGGGCGCCGAAGACACCTTCCTTGAGCGCCCACTCACCTTCAAAGAGCTGTCGCGGGACCCCTGGATAGCTATCCATCCCGAAGACCGACCGGCGGCCATCGAGCTCTGGGAGCAGCGCGTGCGCGACGGCACGCCGTTCCGCACCGAGTACCGGATAAACCGCTCCGACGGGAAGGAAATCTGGGCTTACGGCGCCGCCAATCTGGTGCTGGACGCCGACGGCCAGCCCGAGCGGCTGGTCGGCATCCTCAAGAACATCACGGTCCGCAAGCAAGCCGAGGTTGCCGTTGCCGCCGCCCGCGACGCCGCCGAGGCCGCCAACCGCGCCAAGAGCGAGTTCCTGGCCAACATGAGCCACGAGATCCGCACGCCTCTGAACGGGGTGATGGGCATCGCCGCGGCGCTGGCGCGCTCCGATCTGACGCCGCAGCAGCACGAGATGGTGGGCCTGATCGAAAGCTCGGCGGCGACGCTGGAAGCTATCGTCTCCGACGTGCTCGATGTCTCGCGCATCGAGTCCGGCCATCTGGAGCTGCGGCCCGAGCGGTTCGACCTGGAACTCTGCCTGCGTCCCGCGGCGGCTTTGTTCGAGACGGCGGCCTGCGAAAAAGGGCTCAGCTTCGATGTGAAGATCGCCGAGGATGCGCTCGGCGCCTACGAAGGCGACCCGGTGCGCATCCGCCAGATCGTCGGCAACCTGCTCTCCAACGCCATCAAGTTCACCGAGACGCGCGGCGTGCGTCTTTCTGTCGACAGCCCGCGAAAGGGCGTCGTGGAGATCGCCGTCTCCGACACCGGCATCGGCTTTGACGAGGCGATGAAGGAGCGGCTGTTCGAGCGGTTCGAGCAGGCCGACGGATCGATCACCCGTAAGTTCGGCGGCTCAGGGCTCGGCCTGGCCATCTCACGCTCGCTGGCCACGGCCATGGGCGGGCAGCTTGAGGCGACTTCCGAAGTCGGCCGTGGCTCGCGCTTCGTTCTCATCCTCCCCCTCCAGCCCTGTGATGAGGCCGATGAGCCCGCGCCTGTCGCTGAGACTCTGGCTCTGGAGCATACGCCGCGGGTGCTCCTGGCTGAGGACCATCCGATCAACCAACGTGTCATCGAGCTTATCCTCGGCACGGCGGGCGTGGATCTGGTCTGCGTTCAGAACGGCCGCGAAGCGGTTGAGGCCGCCGGCCATGAAGCCTTCGACCTCATCCTCATGGACATGCAGATGCCGGAGATGGACGGCCTGACCGCCATCCGCGCCATCCGTGCCAGTGAGCGCGCAAAGCGCCGGCCGCGCACCCCGATCTGGGGCCTGTCGGCCAACGCCTTGCCCGAGCACATCGCTGCCTCGATGGCGGCGGGAGCCGACGGACACCTGACCAAGCCGGTCTCCGCGCCGGCCCTGTTCCAGGTGCTGTCTCAGGCCTGCGCGGGCGGACCGCCCACTCAGGCCCTGAGCGCCTAGGCTACCAGCCGCACTTCTGGCCCTTGTTCTGCGTCGTCAGCCAGACGTTCAGCGGCGCGAAGTATTCGGTGATGGCGCTGGCGTCGGTGCGCGTCTCGCCGGTGAAGGTCTTGAGCGCCTCCGGCCAAGGCCGCGACTGGCCCATCGCCAGCATCTTCTGGAAGTTCTCGCCCATCTCCTTCTCGCCATAGACCGAGCAGCGGTGCAGCGGGCCCTTCCAGCCGGCCTGCTGACAGGCGGCGCGGTGGAACTGGAACTCGTAGATGAAGGCCAGGAAGTAGCGCATGTAAGGCGTGTTGCCGGGGATGTGGTACTTGGCGCCCGGATCAAAGGCGTCGGCGGGCCGCGGTCCCGGCGGCACGATGCCTTGGTACTGGGTGCGCAGCTTCCACCAGCCTTCATTGTAGGTGGCGGGCGTCAGGGCGCCGTCGAACACCTGCCAGCGCCACTGGTCCATCAGGTAGCCGAACGGCAGGAAGGCGATCTTGTCCAAAGCCATCTTCAGCAGGAACGGGATGTCCTGCTCCGGCCCCGGGACCTGGTCGAGCAGGCCGATCTGCTTGAGATAGGTGGGCGTCAGCGCCGAAAGCCCGGCGAAGTCGCCGATGGCCTCGTGGAAGCCGTCGTTGGCGCCGTTCCTGAACAGGTACGGCTGCTCGGCATAGGCGCGCTGGTAGTAGTTGTGACCGAGCTCGTGGTGGACGGTATAGAAGTCCTCGGCGTTGACCTTGGTGCACATCTTGATGCGGATGTCGTCGGCATCGTTCAGGTCCCAGGCCGAGGCGTGGCAGACCACTTCGCGGTCGCGCGGCCGGGTGATCATCGACCGCTCCCAGAAGGTCTGCGGCAGCGGCGGCAGGCCCAGCGACGAGTAGAAGTTCTCCCCCGTCTTGACCATCTTGACCGGGTCGTAGCCCTTCTGGGTCAGCAGCTTGTCGAGGTCGTAGCTGTTCTGTTCATCCTTGGGCGCGACGATCGGATAGACGTTGCCCCACGTCTGAGCCCACATGTTGCCAAGCAGGTCCGCGCGGATCGGGCCGGTGCTGGGCTGGACGGCGTCGCCGTACTTTTCGTTCAGCCGCATGCGCACATAGCAGTGCAGGTTCTTGTAGAAGGGCTCGACCTGTTTCCACAGCCGGCTGGTCTCGGCGGCGAAGGCGTCGGGCTCCATGTCGTAGCCGGACCGCCACAGGGCGCCGGTGTCCTTGTAGCCGAGACCGCGTGAGCCCTCGTTCGCCAGCTCGACCAGCCGCGCGTAGTCCGGCGTCATCACCGGCGAGATCGAGTGCCAGCCTTCCCACACCGCCTTCAACTCGGCCGGGTCGCGGCTCTCGGCCATGATGTCTTCGGCGTCGTTCAAGGTCAGCGTCTTGCCGCCGTACTGGAACTTGCCGGTCGAGTAGGTGGAATCCAGCTTCGAGGAGAGGGTCGCCAACTCATCGGCCGCGCCCGGGCGCCGCGGCGCCGGCAGCACCAGATTGCGCTTGAGGATGCTCAGCTTGCGGCGGGTGACCGGGTCGACCTGGACCTTGTCGTAGCGCGCAGCCTCCATGGCATAGCGGGTCGAGAGGTCGGTGAACTCGGCGGTGGCCCTGGCTTCCAGCCACTGGGTGTCGTCGGTGATGTAGGTGGCGCGCACCCAGGAGGCCTTGTTGACGTATTCGCCGAGCTTGGCGAGGTCGGTCTCGGCCTTGTCGATGAAGGCCTTGGCCTCCGCGGGCGTCGGGGCGGCGGCGGGGGTCTGGGCGAAAGCGGCGGGCGCGGCGGCGCCCAGCACAAGGGCGGCGACGGCCGCCAGAAGCCTGGTCTTCACGCGTAGATTTCCTCAAGCAGGCGCGGGGGCGCCGAGAACGGCGCATAACAGAGCGGTGGCGCCGCCTACGTCAAGTCACTGTTATTGTTCAGCTTGTTAAGCAGGCGGCGAGCCCGTCGCGGCGCACCGTGCCTGACGCCGCCGTGATCCGGCGTGAGCGGCGTTTTACATACGGCCCGGGCTTGGCGGCCCGCCATTTCAGCGGGCTGGGCAGGATGGCGGCCAGGCGTGCGGCCTGCGCCGTCGTTAGCTTGTTCGCGCTCACTCCGAAGTTCTTGCGGGCCGCGGCCTCGGCTCCATAGACGCCGGGTCCCCATTCGACGGTGTTGAGGTAGACCTCCATGATCCGCCGCTTGCCCCACAGCGTCTCGATGAGGACAGTGAAGTAGGCCTCCAGCCCCTTGCGGACATACGAGCGCTGCGGCCACAGGAAGACGTTCTTGGCGGTCTGCTGGCTGATGGTGGAGCCGCCGCGGATGCGGCTCGGGCGCTTCTCGTTGTTCTTCAGCGCCTTTTCCATGGCCTCGAAGTCGAAGCCCTTGTGCTCGCAGAAGTGGGCGTCCTCGGCGGCGATCACGGCGCGCGGCAGGGCCGGCGAGATTTTCGACAGCGGCTTCCAGCGGCGGTCGAGCCCTTTGCCTTCGAAGAGCCGCTGCACCATCAGGACGGTGATCGGCGGCGGCACGAAGCGGTAGATCGCCGTCAGCCCGACCGGAAACGCCACCGTCACGATCAGCAGCCACATGACGAGGCGCCCTAGCAGCCCTCGCCCACGCTTTTTCGCCAAACCGCTCCCCCCTTGCCTTGACCCAGCGGCCCGATGCTAGCGAGGTCGCACCCTTGTGTCGCTGGAGAACCCCATGGATGTGACCGAAGCCGTGACGCGCCGCATCTCCGTGCGCGCGTTCAAATCGGACCCCGTGCCGGGCGCCCTGCTGCGCGAGATTCTCGAACTGGCCCACCAGGCGCCGTCGGGCGGCAACCTGCAGCCGTGGCGGGTCTATGCGCTGGCCGGCGAACCCCTCGCAGAGTTCAAGGCCAAGGTCGCGGCGAGGATCGGTACGCCGGATGAGCCGGAGTACGACGTCTATCCCGCCGACCTGTGGGAGCCATTCCGCACCCGCCGTTTCCAGGCCGGCGAGGACCTCTACGCCACCCTGGGCATCCCTCGCGAGGACAAGCCCGCGCGCCTGCGCCAGTTCGCCAACAACGCGGCCTTCTTCGGCGCACCGGTGGGCCTGTTCTTCTGCCTCGAACGCAAGCTGGGTCCGCCGCAGTGGTCGGACGTCGGCATGTACATGCAGACCCTGATGCTGCTGGCGGTGGAACGCGGCCTCGACACCTGCGCCCAGGAGTTCTGGTCGCGCTATCACGGCGTGGCGACGGAGTTCCTGAACATCCCGCCCGAGCTGATGGTCTTCTCCGGCATGTCCCTCGGCTACCGCGACGAGGCCCACCCGATCAATTCGCTGCGGACCCGCCGGGCGCCGTTTGAGGATTGGTGCGAGCTGCGGGGATTCTAGAGCCCCGTCTCCAGCACCCCTGCCCCGCCTTTCTCATCGCCCCAGGCCAGCCGCTTGCCGTCGGCCGAAACCGCTAGGACCGTGATCGGCGGGCCTTTGTCCTGGCGGAGCTTTTCAATGCGGCCGGAGCGGAGTTCGGCGGCCCAGAGGCGGCCGTCGTCCAGGCCGGCGGCGACGACGTCGCGAGCAGGGGCGCCGGCGACCTTCACCACCATCGCCTTCTCGTCGAAGCCGATCTCGGCCGCTTCCTTGCCCATCGGGCCATTGGCGCCCACGAACGGCCAGACCACCGCGCCGTTGGCGCCGCTGGTGACCATCATCATGCCCTTGTCGACGAAGGCGAGGCTCTTGGGCTTGGCCGGATAGCCGCCCATGCGCAGGTCCTTGGCGTCGGACAGGCGCCAGCCGTGCAGCTGGTTCTCCTGCATGGCGGTGATCAGGAACCGGGCGTCGGGGCTCCAGACCACGGCGATGTGGCTGCCGGCCCACTTCAGCATCTGCGGCTTCTGCTCGGCGATGCGGGCGTACCACAGCGCCGCGCCGTTGTAGGTGGCCACCGCGATGCGCCGGCCCTTGGCGTCGAAGGCGATGTCGGCCACCGACTTCTCGTGGCTGAAGACGCGGGTGAAGGCCGGGTCGGCGATGTCGCGCACATGCAGATCGCGTCCGGCGCCGAAGGCGATCAGGCCCGACGCCGGGCTGACGGACAAGCTCTCGATCCAGCGGCCCTTCACATGCGCCAGTTCCTGTGCGCCGCCGGCCTTGCTCCACACCAGCCGGCCGTCGTCGCCGCCGCTGACCACCCCGTCGCCGGAGGGATGGACGGCCGCGCAGAGGATCGCTCCCTCGTGCGCCTGCACGCTCTCGCCGCTTTCGAACCGCACCGTTCCGTCGCCGAGCGCGAAGGCGGCCGCGCCTTCGCCGTCGAACAGCGCCGTGGTCACATATGCGTCGAAATCAAAGCTCATGTGTTTGGTGTTAGCGGGCCGGCGCGAGCTTGCCCAGCACCCGGTAGGCGCTCGCCAACTCGGGCTTTACTTGTGGCGCCATCCCGCCTTAAGGGTGTCGCCCGAAAAGACAGAGCGGCCTCGCCGCCGACTTAGGGAGCGTTCAATGGCGGCTAAGCTGGCCGGTCAAGGCGGTAGCAAGTACGACCTCGGTCAGAACAGCGAGATCAACGTCACGCCGTTCGTCGATGTCATGCTCGTGCTTCTGATCATCTTCATGGTGGCGGCGCCGTTGGCGACGGTGTCGATCGCCGTCGACCTGCCGCCGGCGGTGCCGAACCCCGGTAAGCCCAAGGAGCCGGTTTTCATCAACGTCCAGAAGTCCGGAGCCCTGTTCCTGGCCGACCGCCCAACCTCGCTGGAGACGCTGCCGTCCGATCTGGTCGGCGCGATGGCGTCCAAGGGCGTCACGGGGAATTACCAGCAGGAGCGGGTGTTTATCCGCGCCGACGCGGATGTTATGTACTCGGACTTCATGGAAGTGCTAAACGTCCTTCAGAGCAACGGCTTTTTCAAGGTCGGCCTGATCAACGAAGACATCAGCTAGGCAAGGCTGGGGTTCAGAGGGGACCATCCATTAAGGGCCGGCGGGCAACCGCCGGCCTTTTTCTTTTCAGGCCGCTACGGTGGCCTCGAACCCGGACCGCAACGCCGCCTCATCGAGGTCGCGGCCGATGAAGACCAGGCGGCTGTAGCGGGGTTCGCCATCCTTCCAGGGCTGCTGGAAGTCGCCTTCCATGATCATGTGCACCGCCTGGAAGACCAGCCGCCGGTCCTCGCCCTTCACATCGATGATGCCCTTGGCGCGCAGGATGTCGGGTCCCCTGGTCTGGATCAGCTCGTTCAGCCACTGGGTGACCTTGATGCCGTCCACCGGCTGCCGTAGCGACAGCGACACGCCCTTGATGCCGGCGTCGGCGACGTGGTCGTGCTCGTGGTGATGATGGTCATGGTCGTCGCCGCAGTGCTCGTCGTGCACGTGGCCTTCCTCGCCGTGGGCGGGGTTGAGGAAGTCGGGCTCCAGGCCGGTGATCCGCTCGAGATCGAAGCTGCCCCGCCCGAGGATGGCGTCCAGCGGCACGTTGGAGCGCTGCGCCCGGTGAATCGGGGCCAGCGGGTTGAGGCGGCGGATCGAGGCCTCGACCGCCTTCAGCTCATCTTCTGAAACCAGGTCGGTCTTGTTGAGCACGATCTGGTCGGCGAAGGCGATCTGCTCGGCGGCTTCCCGGGAGTCCGCCAGCCGCAGCGGCAGGTGCTTGGCGTCGACCACCGTGGTCACCGAGTCCAGCTTCGTCCGCGCCCGCACCTCATCGTCGACGAAGAAGGTCTGCGCCACCGGGCCGGGGTCGGCCAGGCCCGTGGTCTCGACGATGATGGCGTCGAAGCCGCCCTTGCGCTTCATCAGTCCCGACAGCACGCGGATCAGGTCGCCGCGCACCGTGCAGCAGACGCAGCCGTTGTTCATCTCGAAGACTTCTTCGTCGGCCCCGACCACCAGGTCGTTGTCGATGCCGATCTCGCCGAACTCGTTGACGATCACCGCGTAGCGCTTGCCGTGATTTTCCGAGAGGATGCGGTTGAGCAGCGTCGTCTTGCCGGAGCCGAGATAGCCGGTCAGCACGGTCACCGGGATTTGCGTCGGGGTCTC
>Ga0190273_10000158_pt1 | contig 34757 bp, 40 predicted proteins | sample Popmic504IS_FD_134513 | JGI IMG/M metagenome (GOLD analysis project Ga0190273, IMG submission 134513) | Populus adjacent soil microbial communities from riparian zone of Shoshone River, Wyoming, USA - 504 IS | ecosystem: Environmental > Terrestrial > Soil > Riparian zone > Trees stand | place... | reverse complement strand
TCGTCTTAGTAACTGCGAATTACGAACTCGCCAGCCAGGTATTTTTCGGCTTCGTGCCGGCCAACCAACCGTGAGCGGTCAGCATTGCGGATCAATGACAAGCTCGGTTGGTGCTCAAACCCGACATGCACCACCTCACGCTTCATGGTTTGGGCCGCCTTCATAGCTGGAATCAGATCGGTATCCGAAGAAACCACAATTGCCGTGTCGTATTTTTTGGCCTGGGCCATAGTTACGATATCAACCGCCAGGCGTACATCGACGCCTTTTTCAAAGAATTTACCATCGCGCTCCAGCAAATAACCTTTTACGATTTCAATTTGTTGGTGGCGCAACTGTTCGAACAATTTCTGCTGGTTCTGTATCAAGTCAGCTGTCTTTTCCAGGTCACGAGACTTCTTGGTGTCACGCACCACGCCCACATAGTAGCCGCAGTACACTAGGCGCTCATCGGCCGTCAACATGCCTTTTATCAACTCGTTATACCGATAGCGGATAAAGTCCATCTTGTGCGGAATCAGTGTGCGCAATTTGAAGTACAAGTTTGAACCATCGATAAACACTGCAACGCGCTTGCGGCGGGCTTTCTTAGTTTTCGCACTCAAACCGACGACTGAAGCTAAAACTTCATCGTCATCCGACGCTATGTGTATTTCCCTCACCATATATCTTTTAGTATGACACGCTTCGGTGATAAAGACATAAAAAACGACAAATAGAAAGCCCTGGCTTGCAGTGCAGTCCAGGGCGGTTTAGCTCTTACATAGTACCAAGCATAAGCTGGCCGTGTCAAGCCCTATCATGATTATCTTTCGTATATAAAGTAGACTACAACTGCAAATGGGAACGCGAAAATTAGTGCAACCGCCCAAAGAAGCTTAGCTAGTTTTGAATAACGCTTGTTATTCACTAGATGTACTAAAGAAAAAACAAATAGTACAAAAACGGCTAAAATGACTAGTATTATAATTGCTTCCGGAAAACCAATGGCCATATTATGTATATCCTAATTGATTAGATCATATATGTCTAGTGTTGTGTCGGGCGACGGAAGCTGCTTACGCAGATATAACTTCCGTCGCCCTTCGCCACTTGCAGCCCTAAAGAGCGTCTAGCTCAGACCCACACATTTCTGTGTAACGAAAGTGCTCCACCAGTTCTCGTAGAACTTAGCACACACTTGCGTCCCGGGCGGAAAACTACGGTGCACTTCCTTTCCCAGCCAGACCCTCCCGAGCCCACAGCCTTGACGGAAAGAGCTTCCCAAATCGATGACACCTCCGGCGGGCGGTGCAGCGAAGTACCAAGCGCTGTAGTCGCAGACACCGCCCATAGCCCCATTGAAGGGGTCGGCTTTGATCCGACTTACTTCAAGGAAGTCGACCCACCCGCCATCACCGCTGACACTCGTGCAGACGCTGCCGCCTGTTGCTGCGATACACGTCTGCGCTGATGCGTTCGCCTGAGGCGCCGCGATGATAGCTACTCCCGAAATCAGAAGCAGCCCCACCAGCAGCGCTACAATGCGCTGACCTACCTGCCTCGCTCTGTTCAAGTTACACTCTCCTGTAGATTGTTGTGAGATGAACGCTGAGTGGCGTAGATAATATATATAATTGCGCTACATAAAAGTCAAATATTTTCTAAATAATAATTACTACTATAATATTTTTAACTAGGCTTGAATGTACCAACCTGCGGCAGCTCTTCTAGTTTAGTCGAGCCGTGCGGAGCATGCTTGATTGCCTCCGTCAGGTCGGCGCCGCAATAAGCTTCGCCGCTGCTCGGCTGGTGTTCACCATTCTGCCACTGGCCTTTGCTGGCAATCTCGTAGACTTTTCCGTTCACTGCCACATAGCATTTACGACCTTCTTTACCATCGTATTGCTTGATACTTTCGGCATTAAACTCTTTGTTCGGCGAAGACGGCGGTATAGTCACCGCCTGTGGCAGCACCTTGGATGTGTCAAACTCGCCGCTCTTGGCCGGCGACTCTTTCTTTTTAGCAGCATACACCAAGCTGCCACCCACCATAGCCACACCTACAACTACCGCTACAAGCAATAATGGAAAGCGTCGTATTGCGCTGCGTTTGGATGATTTAGTAACCGGTTTTTCTGCCATATCCTATCCTGTTTATCCTAAAATGTACTGTAATAACTGGCTACGTCAACTTTGCATTGATTAACGTATTCATCGCCAAAGGCCTCGCATAACTGCTTAGCCTTAGCATCGTCATGATAGTACGATACGAAGTCACGCTCAGCGCCCAGCATACAATTACGCACCGCCCGGTCGTCGTCTCCAGTAATACCTACCGACGCCCGGCAATTAGCCACGGTCCGTACAATATCACTGTTAGTAGAACCACTGGCGTCGCGGCCAGCCGACTGGTAGCAAGTGCTTACAAAGTCAGCATCCGCTTGGGCGCACCACTTAAAGGCGTCGGCAAAATTATAGCCATTATGCTGCAAGATGTATGAAGTTTGCATTAGATAGCATTGCTGTTTGTATAAAGTGTCAACGTCAGTACAAGGATACAGCGGACGGCTCGGGTCAAGGTAGGCTGTCGTGCCATCCCCACGTGAAGCCACCATAACATTTTCCATAAAAACCCCGCCATAGCACGACTCGCGTTCCCAAGAGGTGCGCGTGCTATCGCAATACTTCAAGCCGTCAAACAAGTTATAGCCAGCCACCGCCATCAACCCGTGGCCCAAGCCGTGTACGCAGTTAAAATGATCAAAGGAATACATTTGTTTGTCGGCGAAGGCCTGGCAAATATTAGCCGCGTTATCGCGTACTTTGTCAGCACCTTGTTCGGAAATCGCCTGCTCGATGGCACCGTGATAGAAGCCAGACCAACAAAAATTGTCACCACTTTCATAGGCCTTCTGTAAGTTACCGTCCTTTTCATAGGCCGTACGGCCGACCACATGTGTCAGCTGATGGCATTCAGCCTTAATGTAGTCGTCGGTTGTATAAGCCGCTTCCATTTCTTCGACGGCTGCCTTCGAGCCGTCATAAAAAGCCTTCTTAGCATAGTATGTGGCATAGCATTTGTACGACTTAGTGGCTGCACCCTGACAATCGGCCAGGCTGTCTGGAGCAGACAAGGCTAGCTTATCGTTAGCCGACTGGACAATCGACCAGGATAGCAAACCAGACGCTACGATAATTAATAGCGCCGCTACGGTTTGCAGGCGTAACCCTCGAGCCTTCATTACAGGCTATTATACCTTATTCGGATAATTCAATGTCACGCCAAAAAGCTACGTAATTACTAAAATCCTTTTTGACAATATCAATCGCTGTTGGCTTTGGGTCTGGATAGCTATAGGCGGCGTCTTTACTGACCGCGCCATCAACAGTAACGTTAAAATATTGGCACTCACCCTTCCATGGGCAGGTGTATGGCGTATCGCTTTCAGTCAGCAATTCCTGTTTAACCGATGCTGGCGGAAAGTACCAGTTACGCTCAATATATATTAGTTCATCCCTATCCGCTTCCGCTACAACTGTTCCGTGTAAGATAGCTTTCATACTATGACCTCCGATTACTATGTTCGTATACTAGTATATACCTGAACACATTTTTTATTCAATTTCAACCTTTAGTTTGCAGTGGCGCCATAGCAGTAGACGTTTCTGGCTGGATATCCGGTAATTCTATATATATGGTCGTCCCCTGGCCTTCCACCGATTCCAACCAACTCTTACCTCCATGCTGTTCCACAATCTGACGTGCTAGATACAATCCCATGCCCGTACCATTAATATCATGCGCTGTGGTGTTCGACGCCCTATAAAAGCCGCGCCATACTTGTTCCTGCTCTGCAGCCGGAATACCAATGCCATGGTCCTGGAACGAAATGACATACATTCCCTGTGCTGAATGCTTATAACCAATGGTGACCGTGCTATCTGGGCGGCTGTACTTGATAGCATTACTCAAAAGATTATGGATAACACGCTTAAGCCGTTGGGCATCAATCTGCATGTCTATTGTCTCTGGCCAATCTTTGGAGAATTCAATCTTTACATTCAGGCGGTCGGCAGCCAACTGTTGCATGGACACGATATCAGTTATCATCTTGCGCATTTCTACCGGCTTACGGAATAAACGGTACTTACCAGCTTCAATATTGGCCAATTGTAGTATGTCTTCGATACTCTCCTGCAAGCGCAGCGTGCTGTCGTACATAATCTTTAGCGCCCGCTCCTCGCCTTCGGGTGGCAACTTGTGGCTCAGTAAACTTTCCTGACTCCAACGCAGTCCGGTCAACGGTGTACGTAGTTCATGCGAAGCAATTGACATCATTTCGGCACGGATCTGGATATTTTCTAAATGCCGGCGGCGGTTTTGGTGCTGCACGTACACAATAGTCGCTGCCAACAGCGACAGCAGCAATGGCACGCCGCCCGTTAGTGCTAACAGAAGTATGTAGGTATTAGCAGGGATATCGATACCTATCACCGCTGTCATGCGGTAGGTCGATTCATCGGTAATTGGCGCCAAAGCTGAAAGCCATGTGCCATAACTGTCTTTAGTCGGGCCTTCAACAAATGACTTGCCGTTGTCCAACAAGGCTTTTAGTTCTTTGGAGGCTTCAGGGTACGTTTTACCATATGGAGAATAGCCTTCGCTGTCCTTCGGTTCCGAATCGGCTAAGAAGTACATCTCGCTTTTTTCGTTGCGGGCCATCAGATATACAAAGCGGAAGTCTTGGTTAACAGCCTTTACGTTAGCCAATTTACTACGGACATAATCGTAGTCATCTTGGAACTGTTGGCCCTGTTTTTCTGACTCTAGTCCGGTAACACGAGTTGTGTTAAGCGCTTGGGCCAAAGAATTAACCCGTGTGACCAAGGAGTTCTTGTACAGCGTTGATGTTAGAGCCATTGATACTAAGCCGACTGCAATGCCCGAGCCAAGTATCAAAGATAGCTTCAGCCATGTTTTGGCCGGCCTAAGACCAACTTGTGGTCGTAACCGGTCAAAATCCACCCCATGCTTCATCTGTATTTACCGCTCCGGGTTAACCGGTGGCACGTATTCACTAACCAGTTTAATGATGTCCTCTAAGTTGACATCGGATTTCAGGACATAATCCTGCACACCCAGACCCATGATGTCATTGATAATATCAACATCATATACATTGGAAGCGACAATGACTGGCACTGACTGACCCCATGCATCTTGGCGTAATTGCCGCAAGACGCTGACACCGTTCTGGTCGGCTATACGATAATCAAGGATAATCAATTGAGGGTGCTGGGTTAGCGCGGTCTGCAGGCCTTCATTGGCAGTTGAGGCCTCAAGCGTGGCATAACCAGCAGCTTCCAGCGCCATAGCCATAGTCCGCGAAGTTTGCTTTTCGTCGTCGACAATCAGAATACGAGGCTTGTCTTCACTCATTGCACATCCCTACTAACATAATTACTTGTAACTATATCCCATCACCTAATGCACCACAACCGATTTTTAAGCTTTAGCCTGCCAGTCTTGGCGGGCTTGCTTTAGCATGCGGGCAAAGCGCAAAAGTTCGTCTACTAGCTGCTGCGTATTACGCTGGTATCGTTCGTTATGTTCATCGCGCATTACTCCCTGCTCGTCAAAGATATCTTGGACACGTGGGAAGAATATATCCCACGACATCACCACTAGCCCTGTCTCGCGCACCGCTGGCACTAGCGATTCTACTGCCCGGGTGCCACCCCAGCCGCCATTACTCACACCTGCAAAGGCTACTGGCTTGTGGTTGTAGGTCTGTAGTTCGCTGTCCAATAGGCGCTTGAGTGAGCCTGGAAAACTGTGGTTATATTCTGGGACTACAATAAAAAACCCATCAGCCTTTTTAGTAATCTCACTATACCGGGGGTCTTTGCCTTCCGGGTCATTACCGTCACCGGGCAAATTAAACTCCTTGGGATCAACGAATGTCACCTCGACGCCGGCCTGCTTGGCGATAAAATCTGCCACCCAGCGCGACGCTTTAATGGACTCGCGCTGCACCCTTGTCGTTCCTTCTATCACTACTATGTTCACTGTGTCTTCTTGCATATGATTTGAGCATATCACATAACACGATACGACAGATCGCACCTACTTTTTATGTCCTGCGGAACTCGCCAGCCTGGAAACGGCTAACTCGTACGGTTCTGCCAAGCATAGTGGCTTTGGCCGTTTCTAGGTGTCTCAAACAATCCTCGGATCAGAAAAAGTAGGTGCGATCTGTCAGCTAAAACCGATTACTGTATACTCGATAGGGTTAATAGGAGAACAATCATGGACGGACAGAAACTCGAAGGTACTCAGTTGAAGGATTTTACCCCTATCGACAGCGTATCCGAATTGCAAATTATTGATACAGCCGAAGGTACTGGTGAGGTTGTACCAGAAGGTGCAACCATCACTGCACATTACACGGGCGCACTCTGTAAAAACGGAGTGATCTTCCAGAGCTCACACGACTTTGGTGCCCAAGGAATTACTTTCCCATTGAGTGGTGTTATCCAGGGCTGGACCCAAGGCGTTCCTGGCATGAAGGTCGGCGGCACCCGTCGCCTAGTCATCCCAGCGGCTATGGCTTACGGCACACAGTCACCATCTGCCAACATCCCACCAAACAGCGACCTAGTCTTCGACATTGAACTAGTTTCGTTGGCATAATTTTTTACAATATTTGTTTCAAAAAAGCGCAATATTACATTGCGCTTTTTTGTTGCATACACAAATGTGCAGTCAAGTTACTGCATTTTGCATATGGGCTAAAAGTCGGCGTGAAGCCTGAGCGTAGTGCCGCACGTCAATATCAAGCCCGGTTAAGCTTTGTTGGAAAGCCTCATCCAATATATGTGCGCAGCTTATGACGACCTGTTCGCCTGTTTTCGTAAGCTGCACACGGTTTTTACGTTTATGCGAATCATCTTGCTCCTGCCGGAGATATCCTTCGACAGCAAGACGGGCGATCATACGGCTAACCGGCGCATCGCTATGGCCAAGTTTGATTGCAAGCGCATGCTGAGTACTTGGTCCGGACTGGTACAAAGCTGAAAGTAGTTTGAATTGGTTATAGGTTACAGCCATCGCGTTATCCTTCAGGATACGTGCAGCGCCCTGTTCTATCACGGCAGCGATATGGATTAATGTTTCGCTTAACGGCTCTTTCATAGTTTTAGTATTATATCATATATTATTGCCTAAGCAATATTGCTATGGTAATATAGAACGATGGAAAGAGGTATGCATATGAACGTATTAATCGTCGGAGCCGGCCCAACAGGTTTAGTGCTGGCATGCGATCTTGCCCGTAGAGGCATAAGCTGTAGCATTATTGAGCAAAACCCAGTGCCGCAGTCAGGTTCACGAGGCGTGACCCTCAAACCAAAAAGTTTGGAGATACTGCAGGACTTAGGAGTTGGTAAAGAAATCCAACAAGCTTCGCGCACCGAAACACAAATTGCCATGTTCTTGAACGAACGCCTGCTGACCAGCATTACCCTGCCCTCTGCATCAAGCAACGATATACGCCCCTTCCCACGCACAGTGTATCTTCCCGAAGAGCGGACCGAAGCCATCTTACGGTCCAGATTAACGCGGCTAGGTGTGTCCGTACAATTCGAAACTACGCTTACGGACATTCGACAGTCTGATACACATGTGACAGCATATGTCCGGCATGGCGGCAAAGAGCAAGAAATAACTGCAGACTATGTAGTAGGTGCAGACGGCGGACACAGCACGGTGCGCCATTTGCTCGGCCTAAACTTTGGCGGCAGTACAGACGAAGATACCCGAGCTATGCTTGCGGATGTTAAGGTCAAAGGTTTGGACCGGGCACAGACATATGTATGGTTATCGCATCAAGGCATGCTGGCCTTAAGACCTTTGCCAGACCCCTACCAGTGGCAAATTGTCGCCGCCCTATCCCCAGATTCACATGACATAACCGAGCCTTCGCTTGCATACCTGCAGTCTGCAGTCAAAAACCGTACCGGTAATGTGGAGATTTTACTTTCCGAACCCACATGGATGTCTATCTGGCGCTATAATCGCCGCATGGTCGATCAGTATCGGTCAGGGCGTGTATTTTTGGCGGGAGATGCGGCACACATCCACAGCCCTTTTGGGGGCTACGGCATGAATACCGGTATCCAAGATGCTTACAATCTTAGTTGGAAGCTGGCTCTCGTATGCAAAGGCCTAGCCGACCCATCATTACTGGATACATACGATGAGGAGCGGCTACCGGTGGCCCGCCGCATACTTGCTGAAAGCGATATGAAGTTTTCTCGGGCGACCAAGCCGCCGCAGTTTGTGCTATCAATAATTGGCAAATTCATAAAACCGTATATTTTACGTCAAAAGAAATTGGAGCTTGATGACCACCCACGTTATTACACAAGTAGCCTCACCTACCAAAGTGCGCCAACCAAAAAGTTAAAGGCTGGCGACACAATACCCAATTATCCACTATACCTAGCAAACGAACAGCAGCCGAACAGCCTGTGGGACATCATACGCTCAGATATCCGGCCAACAATGTTCATATGTAGTGATGATGCCGAAACCGTTAGCAGATACCGCGAACAGTATGGCTTCTCTATGGCCGTACACGTTATAGGCTCAGATGAGGGCCAGCAGTTCAGGCGCTTTGCAGGATGTGCCGATGATTTTATTCTGGTAGTACGCCCAGATTACTACATAGCAGCTATCACTCAACCGAGTAATGTGGAAATTCCTGGCTTGCCTCTACTACTCCAGATGTCTACGGGCTAAACGAGTGTCACGTTACTGGATGAAGACTCGTTGCCCGGCTCGTCACCAGCTTCCAGCAGCTCCAAGCCTTTAATCTTGGGCATGCTAGCATGGCCGACATATCCCTGCATGCTGCCAATTATACTTGCCGTACTAAACAACAATGTTTGCGCCTGCTTTTCGCGTTGCGCCCATAGCCTCTCGTAGGCCACGCGCTCTTTTTGCACCTGCAGACTCATTGCACTGTAGGTATCAACCATATTTTCGATCTGCTGCACAAATTCATGGCTGGTTACAAAGTTGTATAACGATTCAGCCTTATCGCCCCGATTGTCGGCCAGCGCCTTTTGGCGGGCGACACTCAAGAGGCCTTCGCGTAACAATGTTCCTAGCACAATTGCTAGTTTCGGCTTGCAAACCCATACGCCCTGCACCCGACCCATGTCCTCTTCGAGCTGCTTCGGCATAGCCTCGGTTACAATAATCGCCGCCGCCGCTTTGGCACTGCGCACATCCTCTTTTAACTTAGGAACCCAGCCGTCTGTCCAGTTTTTGGTACGCTTGATTTCCCACAAGATCATGCCGCAGTCCGTGCCGCGCGGGCTGCGTACCGTATGGGCAATGTCCGCGCCATTCACACCCTTCGGCACAGGTGTAATATCGTCATCGCGCCAGGCATCGGTCAGCGCCCGTTCCAAATCAAGCTCCATAATTTCACCTTGCAACTGTTGCGAACCCTGGGCGGCCCGACGCTGGGCGTCATCCAGGGCTTTCTGCAAATCTGTAATGGTCTTTTCTTTGGCGGCGATGTTCAGACGCTGCCGTTCGTCGGCGTCCTTTTGGACCTGTTCGCGGATCTTAGCTTCCTCAGTGGCCATTTTGCGTTGGGCTTCCAGCTCGGCATCCTGGCGGGCTTTCTTTTCTTCGCGCAGGGTTTGCATCATAACCGTCAATTGTTCGCGCAACTCTTTGTTACTCTGCTCTTTTGCCTCAGCATCGTCTTTCAACTGCTTGAGCAACATTTCACTTTGGGCAACCTGGCGTTTTTCTCGGTTTACTAATTCTGCCTCTAATTTTTGCTTGGCGAGGTCCATATCGGCTTGTGCCTTAGCCAGCAATAGCTCGCGCTCACCCGCCAACTTCCTGTCAGCCATTTCTTGGGCAGCTGACTGCGCCAACTTTGAATCAGCTTCCGCCTGAAGCTTGACCTTCTCTAATTCAGCGCTATGCTTTTTGTGCGCAGCCTCCAAAACTTGTTGTTCGATCTGTCCTTGCAGCGCCTGGCTGACTTCAATTTCGTTGCCACATTGGCTGCATGTAATAGTACTCATCGCGTTCACCCCTTGAATATCTTAGTATAACCGTCCCAGCCAGGCCACGATACTGTTTTCTACGCAACATGTGAAATTTTGCACAGCTTTTCCATAAGCATAAGCATTAAATATACGTATGATTGCAGGAGTTACCGAAGCGTTTTTACCGCCACATACCTATGAACCAGGGTATTTTGATGACGCGCCAGACATATTACGTACCGGTGTTAAAGACACCTTCGTACGTCTGGCCGGGCCAGAAATCGCTCGGGCTGTCATAGAAATCGACCTAAATGATGGCAGTGACAGCTACGCTAGGCTTGATCTTAACCACCGTTCGGTTACGGTATATACCGGCCGATCTGACGACGCCGGCCATGATGCGCACCAGTATATGATAGATGGCAGCACCCTGCCAGAACGAGTTGTCCGCCATGATCACCGCACATTACCAGAGGAAGCAGACCCTTTGCCGGTACAGCCGCACCATGTCAGCACATTATTCAAGCACCTTGCAGCATTACCGTTTGAAGACACTACCCTGCAGGCAATTCAGCCACACCAGTCGGCAAAACACCGACGCTCTGAAAGAGTTGTCCAGGTTGGCTATGAAGAGGTAGCAAGTTTGCTCGGCACTTTGGCCACGGCCACTATCAGGACATAGTCCCGATCGTTTTAGTTAACTTCGACTACACAGTGCCCAGTGGCGGTTACAATAATGTGGTCAAGTAGTCGAATGCCTAGCAGTTCCCCTGCCGCGCGCAATCGTTTGGTAGTTACTATATCTGGCCCGCTCGGTTCAAGCGTGCCGCCAGGATGGTTATGCGCCACTACAATGCCTGCTGCCCGGTCAGTGATTGCATCGGCGAATACTTCGCGAGGATGCACTAGGCTAGCATTGATTGTGCCAATGGTAATAACTCGTTTTTCGATCAACCGGTTGGCACCATCCAACGTCAGCACTACAAAATGTTCCTGAGATTTGTGGCGGATATCTGCCAACAGCTCCAGCACATTATCCTCATCCATAATAATCTTACCAGTATGGTTGAACCGGCCTGTCAGCTCCAGGCTGGCTAGCAGCTTGGTAGCTGTCGCTTCCTTAACGCCACGGATTTTCAGCAAGTCATCCAGCGATGGCTTACCATTGTTATTTTCCATCACCACCAAGATATCTTCGGCAATTTTGGTGACATCGGTGCCAGGAATACCGCTACCAATAACCACTTGTAACAATTCAGTATTCGTTAGATGCGACTGTCCCTTAGCTAACATTTTTTCCCGGGGACGCTCTGCTGGACGCAGAGATAAGATTGGATTACGGCTAGCTTGGCCTGTTTGGCCAGTATGATATGGCAGGTTGGAGGTAACAGATGTTTTCATGACTTCATATAATAGACATGCCGAACAATAGTCAACGTTAAGCGTTTTGATTGTTCATACCGCGGACCGTATAAAAAAACCGGGGCGGGCGCATTGCACCCGACCCCGATAAGATGTAGCAGACTATTTACGCTACTGAGTAGAATGGCGCTTGAACAGTATCGATGCCAACGGGATCGTTACTACCAAAAGAGCTATGCACCATATGACAGCCAACCATCCATGATTACCGATTGGCGTTCCTAACATCAGTGAACGGATAGCTTCGATAATATGGGTAATCGGCTGGTTTTCGGCGAACGCCCGCAGGAAGCGGTTCATGCCTTCGGTAGGTACAAAAGCCGAGCTGGCGAATGTGAGAGGAAAAACGATAATGAACGACATCCATTGCACTGCCTCGACGCTCTTGGCTAGCACGCCCATAATAGCCGCCAGCCAGCTAAAGGCCAGCGTAAACAGGCCGATAATACCGAGAATCGCCAGCCATTCCATAAAGCTGGCATTGCTGCGAAAGCCCATAACTAAACCGGAGACAATCATTACAATCGTCGACAGACCATTACGGAGCAGATCAGAGAAAACATGTCCGGTTAGCACGGCCAAGTTAGACATAGGCAAAGACCGAAAACGGTCGATAATACCCTTTTGCATGTCGTTGGCCACGGCAATAGCGGTAGTCGTAGAACCAAAGGCTACTGTCTGTACGATGATACCAGCCATCAGGAACTGCAAAAAGCTGACGCCATCCGGCAAACCTTTAATGGCGTTGGCGTAAATGGCCGAAAACAGCAGCAAGAACATGATTGGCTGGAAAAACGTACCCAACAACTGGTCAGTATTGCGCAGAATATGCCGTGAACTACGGCCAATCATAATTAACGCGTCATTGAAATTCTGGACAATCCGCGGTTTTTTCTCGAATTCTAATTGGACCGCCATTACGCTTCCTCCTCAGTTTCAGAAACTTTTTGTTTGCCTGTTAGGCTCAAAAAGACGTCATCCAACGTTGGTTGGTGTACGTTTAACGACTTCAAGCTGACATTAGCTGCCGACAGCTTCTCGAGTGCTTGCTTAACATCACTATTAGTGTCATTAATGACCGTAGTTACAGAGTGCTCTTTGTCGTTAGTGTCTATTACTACACTGCCCAAAATGTTAGCGGCAGCCTTTTGAGCTGCATCGTCTTCAAAGAGCAACTCTAGCCGGTCTTTGCCAACCTTAGATTTCAGCTCGCTAGCAGTACCCTCAGCAATAACCTTGCCACCGTCGATAACAATGATACGGTCTGCCAGTTGGTCAGCTTCTTCCAAGTATTGGGTAGTGAGCAAGATAGTCGTACCCTGCTCTTTTAATTTGTTAATGATGTCCCACATTGCCAAACGTGAGCGGGGATCCAAACCGGTTGTCGGCTCATCCAAAAATATTACTGGCGGCGTAGCAATCAAGCTTACGGCCAGATCCAAACGACGGCGCATACCGCCCGAATATGTCTTTACTGTACGTTCTGCAGCATCGACTAAGTCGAAGCCTTCCAACAACTCTTGGGCACGTGCCTTGGCACTGGCTGGAGTCAGCCGGTAGAGCCGGCCCATCATTACTAGATTCTCGCGACCAGTCAGCAGTTCGTCGACTGCCGCCGATTGGCCAGTCAGGCCAATCACCGAACGCACCGCATCCGGGTCTTTACGCACGTCGTGGCCATTGATAACCACTTCGCCACCATCAGCCTTAAGCAATGTACTTAAGATTTTGACTGTTGTTGTTTTGCCAGCGCCATTTGGACCAAGCAAAGCCAGCATCGTACCACGCTGAACATGCAGGTCTACACCCTGCAAAACGTGGTTTTTGCCGAATGATTTAGTTAACCCCGAAGCCGACACTGCATAGTCAGCTGAGGCGTCTGTAGTATTAATCGCCATTATCTCTCCTGTATTACTCTATAGTACCAAAAAATGTAAGGCTTAGTTCTTCATGCTGGTTCGCGTCACCAGCTGCCGCTTGAACCGCCGCCGCCAAACGATCCGCCGCTAAAGCCTCCAAAACCGCCGCCCGATGAGCCACCCGGGCCACCACCCAGCCATGGACCGCCAGCCCACCAGCTTGGTGGGCCATTGCCACGCTTGCTAGCAGCCTTCTGGTAATTGTCTGAAACGGTTTTGTCTAGTAAAAGCCCTAGGAGTGCCATAATGACAATCGCGCCAACCCCGAAGAATAAGAATCCAAAGAATAGGCCAACCACCACGCCGCCAATACCGCCGATTACACCACCAGCCCACCAGCTTTTGCTACGTGCCAAAATCGATCCAACCCATATAGGTATCACAAATATTACCCAGAAAAACTGGCCGAAGAAATCCAAAGCTTTGGCGCTTGTAGACTTGGTACTTTTGCCTAGGCTAGGATCGGCCTCGCCGTGGATCGCTAGAACAATCCCATCTAAGCCACTATTAATACCTTCATAGTACTTGCCTTGCTTAAATTCAGGCGTGATCCGCTGCTCAATAATCCGCGAGGCCGTAATATCAGGCAACGCACCTTCCAGGCCGTACCCAACTTCAATACGTAATTTGCGGTCATCTTTAGCCACCAAAAGTAAGACACCGCTATTACGGTCTTTTTGGCCGACACCCCACTGCCGCGCAACTTGTACTGCATAATCTTCGATAGCATCGCCATCCAGACTCTTGACCATCAATATACCAATCTCATTGCCAGTAGAAGTACGCTCCGCGGCAATCTTGCCAGCCAAAGCCTGTTTCTGCTCCGAACTGAGTGTGGAAGTCTGGTCGACGACCGGTATATCAGTTGGCTTGGATGGTATGTCCAAAGCCAAGGCCGAAGCCGGCGTTAGGCATAGTGCCACAACACCGGCAAGCGTCAGAAGACGTAAGCGCGCCCTCCAGGTCTTCACAATTAGTTACCGAAGTCTACGGTTGGAGCGTTTTCGGCGCCCTTTTCTGCTTGGAAATAGCTAAACTTGTCAAAACCAAAGAGTGCTGCAGTTATGTTAGACGGAAAACGCTGGACATGCGCGTTGTAGCTGGATGCGGCATCATTGTAATCTTTACGGGCTACAGCAATGCGGTTTTCGGTGCCTTCAAGCTGCGTCTGCAAATCTTTGAAGTTCTGGGTAGCCGTCAGCTGCGGGTAGTTCTCGGTCACAGCCAGTAAGCGGCCCAAAGCTTGGCTTAGTTCACCCTGCGAGTTCTGGTATTGCGCCAGTTGCTCAGGCGTAGCCTTGGATGGATCAATGTTCACGCTCGTAGCCTTGGCGCGCGCTTCAGTTACTTGTGTTAGAGTCTCTTGCTCAAAATTAGCGGCACCTTTCACGGTGTTCACTAAATTAGGCACCAAGTCAGCCCGGCGCTGGTACTGGCCCTCAAGCGCAGCGAATTTACTGTTTACACCCTCACGTTGGTTGACTAACCCATTGTAGCCACCCACAACCATCACGACCAACACTAGAACAACTCCGGCGATAACCCCTGGAACCAACCACTTACTGCGCTTCATAGAATTCTCCTTAATACGTATCAGTATACGCCATAGCATTTAGTTAAGCAAACTTAATCATTAGTAAGCGCACACCATTTTGTGCGTAGTGAGTATAAACATTGTAGAAAGTGAGAGAGGGTGATGCGTGGGGCGGAGTTTGCCATACTGCTTAACAGCATACTCCACCCCACCCAGGGTGGTTTACCATCCAGACGGTAGCATTCCACGAACACGGACAGCCATAGCTTTCGCCTCTGCCTGATCCGGCAATGGGATCTTGCCTCCGGGGCGTCTCCTTTCACGAATTGTCAGCCGTGATGAATGCTCTTGGTCAAGGTCAATGCGTAGTCGTGGGCCGCCGTTGCTCGTGATAATGCTTGCGAGCCGGTCTAAAGACCTACCCGACCTACTAGCCAGCACATAGCTGGCGTCGCGGTTAAGCCACAGCACCAGGTCGTCAGTCAACCCCGGGCCATACGGAACAAGGCTGACTTTCAGCCAATGATGGCTGTGACCTTTTGCCAACAACTTCGGGGTCAAAGTGCCGTGCAGCACTTTAGGCGCCTGTTTGAAGCCGTACTTCACTGTCGAGAAGATCATTAGTCGGCTCGACGGGCTAGTGCTTTCGACTATAAAGTCGCGGCCAGCACGGATTAGTTGCTCGACTTCGCTTAGCTCGAACGGCATGTCGCCAAGGTTGAAGTAATATGCCAGCGGATTAGAGAAGTCATTGGGAAGCGTGTGGCGCCTGAGTGTTGCAGAATATTGCAACAGAATCACCCTCTCTCAGAATGTTTGGGAATTTCCCGAACTAATATGTTATACGATACATAGCCCTATAAGTCCAGAGTATGGACGCGGCGGTATATAATAAGTGTCATAGGAGAAACCAATGGCCAACCATCAGTTATCACAGTTTTTAGCAGAAGTCGTCCTAACTAGTCACTATTTGGCCGAGCCTGTCAGCAAAACCGAGGCAGAGATTAGCGATGCCGAAATGAAGTGCCTTAAGATCATCAATTCGTTTGAACCGATTGGCATGCAAGAAATTGCCGCCAAACTCCACGCTAGCAAGCCGCGGGCCACTCAGCTGGTCGCCCTTTTGGAATCGCGCGAAATGGTAACCCGCACCGTAGCCGATGACCGGCGCCGGATCGTGGTGCGAGCTAGCACTAAAGGCAAAAAAGCGGTCGCATTACTTGATAAACGCTACGATGAATTGGCCGCAGCCATAGAAAAGCGTTTGGGAGCCACTGATACCGCTACATTAGTACGTCTGCTAGAGGTGATCACACCTTTAAATCGGCTGCAAAACGACAACAAATAGCTTGATTAGTTAAACTCTGTTAACTATTATAATAGAAAGAAGCAATAAGGCTTTGCGGAGGAACGAGAAATAATGTCCCAAATTTTTAAAACGACCGTCTTATTAGGCGCCCTGACCGGCCTATTCTTAGGCATCGGTTATATGTTCGGCGGCCAAGCTGGCGCCGGCATTGCCCTGGCTATTGCTGCTGCTATGAACTTTGGCATGTACTGGTTTAGTAGTAGCCTCGTGCTTAAAACTCAAGGTGCTAAGCCTTTGGATGAAAATGAACACCCGAACATCGTCCGTATGGTGCGTGAACTAACACAGGCTGACGGCTTACCAATGCCTAAACTGTATTTTGTCGATACACCAATCCCCAACGCCTTTGCAACCGGTCGCGACCATAACCACGCCGTAGTCGCTGTCACCAGCGGTATTCTGGCGATCTTGGACGACAACGAGCTCAAGGCTGTACTGGGCCATGAATTAGGCCATGTAAAGAACCGCGACATGCTAGTGTCTACTGTCGCCGCTACTTTAGCCGGCGCAATCAGCTGGATTGCCAACTTGGCATTCTTTTTTGGCGGCAGCGACGAAGACGCGCCGAACCCTATCGCCATGATTGCCATGATGCTGCTTGCCCCTATTGCTGCTTCACTAGTGCAGCTGGCCGTATCGCGTAGCCGCGAATTCCTGGCCGACCAGCACGGCGCCCAGTTGGACGGCACCGGTCGGCACCTGGCTGGCGCCCTGCAGAAGCTGGAAGACTTCAAGCAGCACGTGCCGCCAATTCAGGCAACGCCAACCGAACAAGCCCAGGCCCACTTGATGTTTGCCAACATGTTTAGCGCCAAAGGCATGGCTGGACTGTTTAGCACACACCCTAGCACTCAGGACCGTATTGCCCGTTTGCGCAAGTACGATGAGCGCAACCCTGGCGGTCCAATCTTGGAACGCCGTTAGACGTTTTAAGGCCCAATAGAAAAAGAGAGACGATGTGTCGTCTCTCTTTTTTATCGTGATTTCATTTGTTTCCGCAACCGTATCAATTGTCGGACAAGTGGAATAACAATCAATGCCAAACGAAGAACTTTAAACACTGTCAAAACTCCTTGTTTACTTCATTAGTATGCCACAATGCGTATAGGAACGCCGTCAAAAATATTACAGAGCCCGCACACGATGCAATAACAAATATGCCTGCAGCGCATTAGCTACCTGCTTTGGCCGTAAAAGCTTACGGTCTGGCGTATCGCGCGGTCCGGTCGCCCGCCACAACCAAAAGCCAGCCTGCCACACCAGGCTATCAATATCGATATGATGTCCATACTTCTTTAAAACATCAAAGCCTGATAACTCAACATTTACTAGTAGCGCCGTGCGGTCAAAAGCGGTACTGCCTAGCGACAACCAGTTCCAGTCCACAAAGCAACCGTGGTTGCTTTCGTGGTCATAGGCAAAGTTGTCGGCACGTGCATCGTAATGAACTAGGTCATAACCACGCCATGGCTCACTATTACCAGCTTCCAGGTGGCTAGCATAGCGCTCTTTGACCGCCAATAGAGCTTCTATGGAGCCTAGGGATTCGCTATCGATGAATTCGGCATAGACCTCAGACGACTCCGGCAGCAAACGCCACGGATTGCCAACATCACGGTAGCCGCTCTGACTGATAGTACCCGAATTAGTCGATAGTTTAGCTAAACTATCGAGTGCCCGCAACGCAGCGTCAAGCTTGTCAGCGTGCCAGCGGTGCTCCCAATCCCAGCTAGACAGGTCGGGTAGCGCAAAGCCGTCTTCACTCTCGGCAACGATATGCGGAGCGTAGCCATAGCCCGAACTGTTCAGCCAATGGTACGCCCGGATCTCATCTTGCGCCCAACGTCGGGTGCGCTCATCCATGCCAATCTTTACAAAATAGCTAGCGCCATTTGGCAGCTTTACAATACCGCGTTTAGCGTCAGAAAGGCCGCCATTCACCCGACGAAAGCTTGGCATCGCCCTTTCTATATCATTCCACCCCACCTGCACGTCCATAAGTTAGCCTTCCAGCTTGAGCCGCTTAATCAGCCAGTCACGAGGCAAGATACTCAAGAACCAACCGGCACGCGGACCACGGTCTTTGCCGATGATCGCTTGGTATAGCGTCTTAAATAAATCTCCAGGGGCCAAACCACTCGTATCTTTTAGCTCATATATGGCGTCATGAAACCAAGAGCCATCAGCATCAGCTGGTGCAGTCGCGATTTTATCACCCAATACCATCAAAAAAGCCTTTTGTGTATCATTAAACGCATTCGCATCAAAGTTCTCAGCCAATGCAAATTTCATATCCTCCGGCGCCCGTTTTTCAAGCCAAGCATCAATAAAATGTATTTCTTCGCGAATAATGTCAGCGTCTTCTGCGGCAACATCCGCATAATCGGTGCGCGCAATGATCTGCAATGTACGTTCAACGTCTTTTAATGCAGCCTGGTAGCTATTTACCAATAGTGAAAACGGTACGCGGCTAACCGTCTTGGCGTCCAATCCGTGCGTACATACGTACAGAAGCTGCAATTCGGATTCTGTCTTGTCTGACTTAGCTGCAAAGGCGGCAAAGTCGTCCATTAGTTTGACGATGCCGTCAACCGGGTCAAAGTAGAGGCGTTTGCTCGGTGGCGAACCCAACACAAAGAAACGGACGACTTCGGGAGGCATAATCGTTGAACCCTCAATAGCTCCAAGACCAGTTCCCTTACTAGCGCTCATCTTCTTAGTGTCGCCAACCATATTAATAAAGTCATAGGGCACAGGCAGCGGAGCTGGTGCAAAAAACACATCCTTCATGACTTGCTCACCCGTATCATACGAGCCACCTTTAGTAGCGTGGTCACGGCCAAAAGGTTCAGCGTGGACTTCCAGGAACCACCAGCGAGCTGGCCAATCCAAGCGCCAGTCAAGTTTCACCTCACCAATATCATAGCGAGCCTCGCCCTCATTGCCGTCATTATCAGCATAGCGAATCACTTTACGCTCCGTATCCATATTCATGAATGTACGGTTCTTAAAACGACCATCTACTAAGATCTGAATTGGGACCCAATTCTCATCTAATTTTCTGTTTGAAGCCGTCTGGATAGCATTCTTGACCTTATCAAGGTTACCCATAACCTTCTCAATTGCTAATACGTCATAACCGCTACGGTATTTTTTGTATGACCGCTCAAATTGGAGCTCGATACCTAAGGTATTACATACCTGCTGCACTTCTTCGAGGAAATAATCGGCATATGAACGATCCGAACCGTCTGGCGCCGGGATATCACAAATTGGCATGCCCAAGTATTTTTCGTACTCAGCAGGTACGTTAAACGGCACCTTGCGTAAGGCGTCCAAATCATCCACAAAGTGGATATGGCGCGCCTGTCGACCGCGTCGCTTGAGTTCTACATAGATTGCATCTGGCGTAAGGAACTCGCGCAAATGCCCTAAATGATATGTGCCCGATGGTGCCGAACCAGACTCAATCAGAATCTCACCCTCAGGATGGCGGCGCTCAAGTTCATCGGCAATTTCATTTAACCAGTTCATTAGTATTCCTTTTCTGTCACTTATTGTATCATCTGTTATCGGTTCAAAATAAAACACCCCCGGCTGCTTTGTCGCAGTACCGGGAGTGTCGCTTGATATCATCCATCGAGCTTCGAGTACTACGACTGAAGCTTGGACTTGGACACAACCGTTGGGACAGTAAATGTAGGCATATTAGCTAATTTCGATGATGGTGTATGTGGTAGTGTCGGCAGGAGTCTTGATTTCTACCTTGTCACCAAGTTTCTTACCAAGCAACGCTTGGCCGATTGGTGATTCGTCAGAAATCTTACCGTTTAGAGGGTCTGCTTCGACAGTGCCAACAACCTTGAATTGCTTGACAGAGCCGTTCTGAAGTTTGACGGTTGAACCTAGGACCACCTTACCGCCACTCTTTGGCTGTTGGATAATCTCTACGTTCTGTAGGATAGCTTCCAGTTCGGAAATGCGCATTTCATTCTTTTCCTGTTCCTGGCGGGCAGAACTATATTCAAAGTTCTCCGACAGGTCGCCGAATTCACGCGCAGTCTTGATCTTGTCAGCAATATTGGTACGTTCCGCGACCAAACCATTTAGTTCGGTCTGCAGTTCGTCAACGCCATCTTGGGTTAGTCTGTATTGTTTTTTCATATTCATCTCTTTAATCTCCTTCTTGCGGTCGCTCTTAAAGCTTGTTAGGCCGCAGCCGATTGGCTAATTACTTGGGCAAGGTCACCCGACTGGATATGCTGCAAAAGTTCTTCGCTAGTCATCATAGCTGTGTCGGGGCTGCGCCGCGACTTGACCTCTAGTTTTCCTGCTTCGAGAGTCTTCGAGCTAATAACAACACGATACGGTACTCCCATCAGGTCTGCATCAGCGAATTTCTCGCCTGCGCGGACCTCTCGGTCATCGTATAATACCAGAACATTAGCTGTTGTCAATAAATCATACAGTTTATCTGCAGCTTGGCTTACTGAACTATCCTCACCGAGACGTGCTAGATACACCGTAGCTGGCGCAATCGCCTCAGGCCATACTAGACCACGGTCGTCAGCGAATTTCTCGGCTACCACGCCCATCAGACGCGTTACGCCAATACCGTACGAACCAAGATGCACAAACTGTCGCTCACCATCTTTGTTCGTAAAGCCAAAATCCATCTGCTGGCTTTTGTCAGTACCAAAATTAAAGATATTACCAACTTCACTCGTCTTAACCTCTTCTAGCTCATCACGGCTAATGCCGAGGTTAGCCAGACTTTCGTCGTCTAGAACTTCTTCGTTAATAGCAATATTCTTACCACGATGCAGGTAAATCACATCCTCACCTGCCTCACAGATAGTCTGGAATTCATGGCTATATTTAGTAAAAGCGCCGCCACTAGCATACGTAACGTAGGTGTCTTCACCGATACCAATCCGATCATACACTTTCTTGTAAGCTTCAATGCTAGATTGATAAAACTTCTCATGTTGCTCGGCGTCAATGCTCATAGAGTACATGTCTTTCATCACGAACTCACGTCCGCGCATGATACCACTTTTAGCCCGTAACTCATTTCGCAGCTTGGTCTGGAATTGGTAAACGGCTATAGGTAAGTCCTTGTAACTGTTAACGTACTGGCGCATCATTTCAATAATCGCTTCTTCATGCGACCAAGCCAAACCAAGTTCAGTACCATCTTTTAACTTAGTCTTGAACCACACATCGACAATCTCGTCGTCCCAACGCGTAGTTGTTTCCCAATGTTCGCGTGGCTGCAGGTTGGTCATGATCAGTTCCTGACCCTGGATGGCGTTCATTTCTTCGCGCACAATCTGCTTGATACGCTCAACAACGCGCAAGCCAAGTGGCGTATAGGCGTATACGCCAGCCATTACCTTATAGATAAACCCGGCTTGGATTAATAATTTAGCGTTCTTGGACGTTTCGTCCGCTGGAACATTTTTGCTCGTTTTAGTAAATAATTGTGTCAGTCTCATAATATCCTCTTGTCTGTACTGGTCTGTTTAGGCTGCTAAGTAAATAAAATCAAAGAAAAATTCGGCCGCCGGCCGGCAGCATGGCGGAAATCTGTTGACAGAGGTAGGATGTCTGAATGTTCATTACGCCCACTATTGTACACCGCCCACCCAACGCAGCCTAGCGAATTCATCACATTAAGCCGCGCCGTTTTCAGCCCAGCTTACTGTTAGCCGTTTCTTAATCATAAGCACGATCATAGTAATATTGATTATGATTTAATAATGTTATATAATATACATCGTATTGTAGATCTACTCGATCCAATGCACCTTGACAGAGTAGATAGAGAGACGGGGTGTTGCCTAGAGGCTACTTAAGCACGCAGTTTAAGTCTTCCAGGCAACACCACTGTCTACACACCCATGAATGAGGTCACTATGACGGCCAATCCCAGCGTGATCCTTTTCGATCTCGCTACCGACATCGTCGCAAGCCAGGCCCACGTCCGTCAGAATCAGAACCTGGAGCCTTACACTGTCGAGACCCTGTGGCAGGTCACCGGCGCCGCCCATCTGAACGTCAGCAAACAAAAACTTACCACTGCCAAGACCGCCTATGTCACCGCCATCGCCACCGAACTGTTCGGCGCCAGTGACCTCGAGGACTTCGCGAACACGGCCGGTAACCTAGACCTGCAGACACTGGAGCGGTTCGTCGCAATGTATTACACCACGCACTTCACCGCCCTCGGCCAGCCCGAGATCCTGAAGGAGATCGATGAACTGGCGGAACTACTGCGGCCCAAGTCGGACTACGACATTTCGAGCGACTTCGTCCGGAAGTTCCTGGTGATGTTCGCCAAGGTCATCGCCGAGATGAATTCCAAAGATGATATCGCCACAGTGCCCGCCTAACCAGCCGACACCTGCGACGTAATCCCAGCAAGCCAACAGGTGATGGAGTGTGCAGCCAGCACGCAAGCGCGTAGCCCCGGCTGCACACTCCGCACTCACTATCGCACCCCAATCATTCCTCTACACCCTATCTACTTTGTCACTCACTTTTTTTGTTTATACAATGCACGCATCAGCGTGGCTCTACAGGATTAACTACCGCTAACGAACACAAACAGCGCCAAAAAAGCCACACTATTTTTGAGGGCGTGCACTCCCACCCCGGCCCATATGCGTCCGGTCCGCTCACGCAAATAGCACAAGACTAACGACAGCACAAAGGTGTCAATTGCAGCGATCCATAACGGTCCGGCACCGGCTTCGCCGCCGCTCAAATGTAGCAACGCAAATACTAGACTGGTCAACACCGTAGCTAACCCAAAGCGCAACTTGCTGCGTAGCGACGAGTATAGCAAGCCGCGCATAATCAACTCTTCGACGAACGGCACTAAAAACACCAGCAGCACGAATACAGGCAGCAACGACAACCCGTGGGCGTTATCAAAACCGATATCCTGCTTTTGTTCAACATTAAGTGCCGGAACGAAAGCTTGCAACAATGTCACCGAAGTCAGGTATATGCCAATATAGGCCAAGAAAGCCAGTACAGCCAAGCCGACATCCAGCAAACGGAACCGGCGCATCCCGAACGAACTCAACATAAACTTGCCGCGCTTGGCGTATGCGTACAATCCAGTAACCATCAAACCATACGCCAAGCCCATGTAGACTGACTGCATAGCAATATCATTGCCTGTCAGAGCGTCCTTAGCATCGCCACCCATTAGGCTGAGCGCAAAGCTAACCAAGATACCTGCCCCCAATGAACCGGCCAAAAATATAAAGATAGTCATTAAAAATCCGGCTATCGGGTGCGGTAGGCGCGACTTGCTAGACGCATTATCATGTGGAACGTGAGGAACCATGACTTTAGAAGAAGCGTTTGACATCGACAATCGTAATAATCACCATCAAGCCAATGAGCAGCATAAAGCTTATGCCGTAAGCGTAGTTTTCAAAGTTCTCGGAAACCTTCCTACCTAAAACCCGGTGCAAGTACGTAATGAATAATTTGCCGCCATCCAAAGCCGGAATAGGTAGGACGTTCATAATTGCTAAAGATAGCGAAATAATACCTATCACAAACAGTACAAAGCCAATCCCCTGTTCAGCGCCAGCATACAGCACAGCAAAGATACCGACCGGTCCGGAGACTTGTTCGCTAGCAGCCGTTTGGCCATTAGTCCGCGCCTGGCCGTTGCCTGTAAAGGTGCCGGCTATAATCGAGCCCAGGCCGGCAACCGCCTTACCTAAGCCCTGAAAAGTGGCGATGGTAAAATCATACGTCACACCTACTGCTACAATCGGCGCTGACCAAGTAGAGCGACGCATTTCAAAGCCACGCTCCTCTGACTGCGATCCCACCCCGAGGTATGGTGTTGCCTGCCCTAACGTTACCTGGCGCTTTTGGCGCTGGCCGCCACGCTCGGTTACCACTTCCACCGTTTTGCCCGAGTACTGCTCGGTAACGGCACTTAGCTTTGTCGGCGAAGTCACTGCCACACCACCGATGCTTACGACCCGGTCCTTGGCCTTTAGGCCCGCTTTGTCAGCAGCGCTACCTTTAATGATCTGAGCCACACTGACTACATCCTTGTTAGTCGGCTCGCGTACCACTTTACTGTCACTAGCGACTGTAAATTGGTTATCCAGGACCTGTGGCATCCCTATCAGCGCTACAATCGTAAAGAGCAGTAAGGCTGTTAGGAAGTTCATAAATACACCGGCAGCCATAATTTTGGTCTTAATCCAGGTGGAAGCGGCGCCAAAGGTGCCCTTCTCGGTATCAGAATCATGTTCACCCTTAAGCCGTACAAAACCACCCAGCGGCAGCCAGTTCAAGCTAAAGATATAGTCACCCTTAGGGCTTTTGACCTTACGGCTCCAAGCCATCGGCGGAAAGCCGATGCCAAATTCTTCGGCCTCGACGCCATTGCGCCGGGCAACCACAAAGTGCCCGAACTCGTGAACCACGACCAGGCCAATAAATAGAAAGATCCCCAAAATAAGTAGTGCTATTGCCATATCTAACTAAGTATAGCCGATAAGACGGCTACGAACCAAACCTACGGTGGCGCTTAGAATACTTTTCCAGTTCTCGGTCCAGGTCTTCTTCAGTAAAGTCCGGCCAGTTCACGGTATTGAAGGCCAGCTCGCTGTAAGCGGACTCCCATAACATAAAATTGCTTAGCCGCTGTTCGCCGCTCGTGCGAATAATCAAGTCCAAAGGCGGGACATCGGGTGCGTACAAATATTTTGATATCAGCTCAGGCGTAATATCTTCCGGATCGACACCATCAGCCACAATGCGCTTGGTAGCCTCGACAATCTCCTGCTGGCCGCCGTAATCCAGGCAAAGTAGTAAGGTGCCACGGTCATTATTCTTAGTAAGCTCCTCGGCTTCATGGATCGCCCGGGCAATCGCATGGCTCATATGCAGCTTAGAGCCAATAACCCGCAAACGCACACCTTCCCGATGGAGGTCTTTGACCTCGTGCTTGAGGCCCCATACTAGCAGCTTCATAATATCTTGGACCTCTTGGCGGTCGCGTTGCCAGTTTTCACTGGAAAACACATATGCCGACACATAACGCACGCCATGCTTCATAGCCGAGCTGAATATACGCTTGAGGGTCAAGTAGCCTTGTCGGTGGCCTTCTACAACCGGCATCCCACGGGACTTAGCCCAGCGGCGGTTGCCATCGAGTATTAAGCCTACATGTTGCGGAATTGCAAATGGATCAACTGTCATACTAAGCCAGTATAGCCTAGACTGTCATAATTTCGGTTTCTTTGGCCTTGGACGCTACTTCGGCATCGCTACGGGCTTTGGCCATGGCGTCATCAACCTGTTTTTCCAGGCGTTTGGCGTCATCTTCGCCAATTTCTTTGTCTTTCTTGGCTTTGCTAATGGCATCAAGTGCGTCGTGGCGTACGTTGCGCAGCACCACCATAGCCTCTTCTTGCTTGGCGCCAAGTTGCTTAACGATTTCGCGGCGGCGCTCTTCGTTCAATGGTGGCACAGGAATGCGGATCACCCGGCCGTCGTCGCTTGGGTTCATACCCAGGTTAGGGTTATTACGGATAGCATTGGCGATCGCCTGTATGGTACCTGGATCAAATGGGGACAACTGCAACAGCTGCGCTTCAGGGGCACTAATAGTAGCGACCTGGTTTAGCGGCATCTGTGAACCGTACGCTTCTACTACGACACCTTCCAACATACTAGCGGTCGCACGGCCGGTGCGGAGCTGCTTCAGGTTGTCTTGAAAGCGGGCCACGGCAGCCTGCATTTTAGTTTGGGCGTCTTGAACGATTTGATTGGGGTTCATAAAAGTATAAGTTCCTCAGTTACTTACACTTATTCTAACAGATTAACCGCTGAGGTGTGGGAGAAGGCTTATTTAGAGGCCGACGTATCGCTTCGCATTTTTCGGTACGTGCTTGCTCCAATGCCCGCAGCAAGTGCAATATTACCGGCCATACCCCACGTCGTGCCACCGCCTTCATGGATATTATAACCATTGCTCAAAACAGCACCGACAACACCCGAGACAGCAATGCCACCCAGAAACTTACTTACTATCCGGTTTCTGAGTGTTTCTCTGTGCCGCCCGGCTGATGGGACATGGTCCAGCTCTTGCTGCATAGGAACCACTTCTGGCCGAGGCGCAGGTATCGTACTGAGTTGTTCCGCAGCTGGAGTGACCGGAGTAATTGGCTTAAAAAACTTCGCAGCTTGTTGTCCCACAACTGGTATTTCCTGTGTCGTAGGAATGCTACTTAGATCCATTATTTCTGTTTTAGGCAGGTATGTAGGCAAAATCTGGGTGTCTGGACCATGGGCCGGAGACCCTACCAGAGTGTCAAAATCATGCTCGTTGCCCATATACTCACCGCCTGGAGCACCAAAAAAATTTTGCATATCATCGTGGTTTTGAGCAATTCTCTGTGCCTGGTCGTAATCTTGGTACGCTTCAGCCATGTTTTCTATTTGTGTTGGTGACATTGTCATAATTTTTATTATAATAACATATTTTTACTATAAGCACAATAGTAGCATGTTACCTGTTGGAGTTAAAAAAAGAGCCCTTTCGGGCTCTTTTGCAATTTCGCGCTTGTGCCGTTTAGGCAATTTCACGTCGGCCTTTACGCGACCTCACCTAGGGCGATGCGGCTAAAGCGGCGGACTAGAATGTTTTCGCCAAGGCGGGCGTTGTGGTCTTTTACATACTCGCCGACAGTCTGGTCAGGGTTCTTGATGAACGGCTGATCCAATAGGCAGCGCTCTGCAAAGTACTTCTTGAGCTGGCCTTCAACAATTTTGTCGGCCATCTCAGCTGGTTTGCCCTGCAAGGCATCACTAGCCAAAAGCTCTTGCTTTTTAGCTTCCTTAACCTCGATTGTAATGTCGTCTGAACTGACATATTCTGGAGAAGAAGCTGCAATGTGCATAGCAACATCCTTTACCATATCGGTAAAGATTTCGTTGCGAGCTACAAAGTCAGTCTCACAGTTTACTTCAACCAGAACGCCGATACGGCCGTCGTGGTTGTAAGTGCCAACGATACCCTGACGGGCTTCGCGCTCACCACGCTTCTCCGCTTTGGTTAGGCCCTTCTTGCGCATTGCTTGCAATGCAGCGTCGAAGTCGCCGTTAGCTTCGTCGAGAGCCTTCTTAGCATCAGTCAAGCCAACACCAGTCAAGTCCTTAAGGCGCTTAATTTCTTCAATAGATACAGCCATTGTTTTTATCCTTCCTTCTATAATTCTTATATATCTGGATTCTACATCGCAGCAATGTGCAAAATAAAAGTATCTAAGCTTCGGTTTTGTCGGTTGGCTTAGTAGCCTTGGCCTGGCCAGCTTGGATAGCCTGCTTCAGGTAGTCGGCAACCAACTGTAGGGTCTTGATAGCATCATCGTTACAAGGAATAACATAGTCAGCCAAATCTGGGTCAGCGTTGGTGTCAACCAAAGCGACAACAGGTACGTTCAGCTTGCGAGCTTCACGTACAGCGTTGATGTCGTTGTTGATGTCAACGACAAAGACAGCGCCTGGGCGGGCTGGCATATCTTTGATGCCGCCGTAGAGGATGGTCTTAGCGTCGATTTCTTCCTGGAAGCGCTGGACTTCCAGCTTGTTGAACTTAGCGGCTAATTCACCGCTAGCCATCTTGGTTTCTAAGTCCTTCAGGCGCTTGATCTGAGTACTGACGGTAGGCCAGTTAGTCAGCATGCCGCCGAGCCAACGGTTAACGACAAATGGCTGCTTGGTTTCGCGGGCTAAGTCCAGAATAATGTCCTGGGCCTGGCGCTTGGTGCCAACTAATAGTACTGGCTTGCCGGCTGCTACCGTGTTAGCCAAGAAGTCCAAAGCCTTTTCCATGCCGTCGACGGTCTTGGTCAGGTCAATGATGTGGCTGCCATTGCGCTTGGAGTGGATGTACTGGGACATCTTAGGGTGCCAGCGGCTGGTCTTGTGACCGAAGTGGGCGCCCGATTCCAATAGTTTCTTAATGTCTACATCAACTGTAGCCATAGTGTGAGTCCTTTCTCTTCGATTGGGTGCCTTATTTTCGGTCGCTTGCAGCAACGTTTTCGGTCGCTTGTAGCAACGGTTCCCTGCACGGGTTCACCTAAGGAGGATTGTATCCCCAACCTGTTTAATAATTTACCTGCATATTGTAACAGATACGACAGTAGTTGACAACAGTACGCCCATGGTACGTTAAATGTCTTGACCCCTTATCATCTCTTGTGTATAATCTGGACTTGACTATGAAGAAAGAATTGCACCCCCAGAATTATCGCCCTGTTGTGTTCCAGGACTTAAACAACAGCACTACGTACTTGACTCGTTCAACCGTGGCCACCGACGACAAGATCAGTCTTGAAGGCGTTGAATACCCATTGGTTAAGGTCCACATTTCTAGCAGCTCCCACCCGTTCTTTACAGGTGAAGAGCGTATTGTCGACATCGAAGGTCGCGTTGACAAGTTTAAGGCACGTGCCGCTGCTGGTGAAGCCGCTAAGGATCGCCGCGCTGCCGCAGCCAAGAAGCTTGCTGCCCGCCAAGCTGCCAAAGTCCAAAAGGACGATAAGCAGACCGTCGCCAAGAACCCAGCTGCAAAATAGCTACTCTTCTAAAAAACCGTTCAGACTTCTGTATCTGAGCGGTTTTTTATATACTGCAAATATAAAGGAGCCCTATGGAAGCTAAAGAACAACAGTTACGCGCCGAACTTGAAGGACTGGAGCAAAAGCTACAGGACCCTTCGGTCTTTAGCGACAAAAACTACCCTAAGCTCGCTAAGCGGCGCAGCGAATTAGAGCGCGTTGTCGCCCTCTTTAGCGAACGACAGAGCTTGCGCAAGGGCAAACAGGACGCCGAAGAAATGCTTTCTGGCGATGCCGAATTAGCCGAGCTTGCCAAAGTAGAGCTAGATGATATCAGCCAACGACAAGCCGCTAACGACACAGCCCTCCAGGAAGCCCTGACACCTGCCGACCCCAACAATGAACGCGATATTATCTTTGAAATCCGGGCGGCAGCTGGCGGTGATGAATCATCCCTGTTCGCAGGTGAATTGTACCGTATGTATTCCCGCTGGGCTGAAACACACAATTTTAAGACAGAATTGCTTACCGAAAGCCCCAATGAAGTTGGCGGCTACAAGGAAATAGTCTTTGCATTACGTGGCGTAGATGCTTACAAATTCCTAAAATTTGAAGCCGGCGTGCATCGCGTGCAGCGTGTGCCGGTCACCGAAAGCCAAGGCCGTATCCACACAAGCACCGTCACCGTTGCCGTGTTGCCAGAAGCCGAAGAATCAGACATTGAAATCAGCCCAAACGACTTACGTATTGACGTCTACCGCTCTGGCGGCCATGGCGGCCAGTCGGTTAACACGACTGACTCTGCCGTGCGTATTACCCACTTACCTTCTGGGTTGGTGGTTTCCAACCAAGACGAAAAATCCCAGATTAAGAACAAAGCTAAAGCCATGAGTGTTTTGCGCTCACGCCTGCTACAGCAAAAAATCGAAGCTGAACAAACTGAACTATCTGATGCCCGCAAAAAGCTAATTGGTTCCGGTGACCGTTCCGAAAAAATCCGTACCTATAACTTCCCCCAGGACCGTATTACCGACCACCGTATTGGCTATTCGCGCAGCAACATTCCTGGCGCTCTAGCCGGCGACATAGATGACCTCATCAACGCCCTACTAGCTGCCGAACACCAACTGATGTCCCAGGAATAGTGTGGACTGCGAGACTTTCTTACGCCAGGCAACCGCCAAGCTGTCACAAGCCGGGATTGATTCTGCCCGTCTAGATTGTTTGATCCTGTTAGAGGACGCTACAGGCAAGGATCGGGCGTGGATATTAGCCCACCCTGAGTTTGTACTACCAAATAAGATTATTGACGGATTGAACAATAAAATTGTTCGGCGTATACAACATATTCCGTTGGCTTATATCAGGGGTCGTAGCGAGTTTTACGGCCGAACGTTCTATGTGAATGAGCACGTATTGGAGCCCCGTCCAGAAACAGAGGCTATGATCGAAATCCTTAACACGCTTGGTCTGACGAAGGCTCCAACCATTGTCGATATCGGTACTGGGTCGGGCGCCTTGGCTATCACCGCCAAATTGGAACTACCAAACGCCGACGTGTACGCTATCGACATAGATCATCATTGTCTACAAGTTGCGCGCAGTAATGCGCAAAGTCTTAAGGCCGACATCACAACCCTACGCGCCGACATACTACCGCTAATCGGCCTGCCTAGCACAGTTGACGTCATCCTAGCCAACCTACCTTATGTTCCTGACAGTATGCCGATCAACCAAGCCGCTACCCACGAGCCTCGCTTAGCCATCTTTGGAGGCATCGATGGCCTAGGCTTATACCGTAAGATGTTCGATGGGCTTACAGCACAGTACGTATTAACTGAATCTTTGCACGACCAGCACGACTCTCTCCACAAAATAGCCGCCGCAGCCGGTTATACGCAGCTACAGCGGCAGGATTTGATCCAGCTATTCGCTAAGAAAAGCTAAATATTATTACAATTAGGGAGCTGCTTCGAGCTCAACTTTGATAGTCTGATCTTTGCCATCGCGCTGGATTTTAAGATTAACCGTATCACCTATGGAGCGCTGGTTTAGCAGCACTGTCAAGCCATTCCGCTCATCTATCTTGGTGCCGTTCACTTCCAGGATGACATCACCAGCCTTCAGGCCAGCCTTGGCAGCAGGACTATCAGCTACAATGGTTTCTTGGCCACCAGCCTGCTCAGAGGTCAAGATATAGGCACCACGGGTCACCTTCAGCTTTAGCTCAGATGCGATATCGTTAGTTAGTGGTACATAGCGTACGCCTAGATAGGGCTGTTTGAATTCGCCAGTGGAAATTACTGTCTTGATTAAGCCACTAATGTTAGCCGTAGGGATAGCAAAGCCAATACCTTGGGCATCACCCGCAACTGCCGTGTTAATGCCAATCACTTCACCGTCCATGTTTACTAATGGGCCACCAGAGTTGCCCTGGTTGATAGCCGTGTCTGTCTGTAGCAAGTCTTGTAAGTTTTCAGTGTCGGAACCATCGCTTCCAGACGCTTGGACGCTCCGGCCGTAGCCGGAAATAATACCTGAAGTCACAGTGTTTTGGAATTGCCCCAATGCATTACCTATAGCGATCACCTTGTCACCAACTTCTACTTGGCTCGAATCGCCTATTTTAGCTGCGGTAAGTTTTTTACCTTTGGCATCGCCAATCTTTAAAAAGGCCACATCTAACGGATCGGTCGCCCGCGTGCGGCCAACCACTTTGACATCGGTTAGCTCGGTGCCGTCAGATAGGGTCACACTAACATCGGTCGTACCCTCTGGCACTACGTGGCGGTTCGTCACGATCAAACCATTAGAAGCGATAATAATACCCGTACCCGCACCCTGTTCGGTTTGGGGCGACATGCCATAAAAGCCGCCACCCGTCGAAGACTGGGCAACCACATCTACCGAAACCACACTTGGGCCAACATCCTTGGCAATCGAGTTGATAAGGTCGCTTTCACTTGAAATAACTTTTTGTTGTGCCGTGCGGGAAGTACTGACGGCCGCATCGTCACGACTATTTTGACCCGCCCAACCGCCAGCAAAGCCCGCCGCCAAGCTGACTACGACTAATAAACCAGCCCCCAGTGCTTTGACTTTTGACGGCGGAACCTGATGTGGCTCCGGTGTTGCAAAACGTTCGTCGATCGGCTTGCTCCATACTGCCTGCGGCTCCTCAGCTAGCTTTGCGTCATTTTTTATTGGTTCTTTGTCATCTTTTTCCAAAGCGAACCTCCCTTTTGCACTACTATACGTTGTCTAACTTGCAATTTACTGAATATATACCAGCCTAGCGGATCAGTAGGCGTGTGCCTTCGTAGTACAACGAAGCTAACAATAATAATATAATACCGGTGCTCATAAATAACATCTGGCGTTTGACATAACCGGCGAAGCGGTCAAAGTGGTCTAGATAATAGGCAGCGGCCAACCCTACGCCTACGATGCCAAGGAACAATACAGGTTGGGCGATATAGCCCTGTCGAGGATATACAATAAGCATATGGCCCAGCAGCCACATCATAGCCGCGCCAAAGTAGCCCCACATATACGATAATAGTCTGGCGTAAGGTTCATCGAAGCTGTCAAAGAAATGGCGCGCAGACAAGAAGCACACCAGGCCAGTAGCCAGCACAAGCACCCACAGCGGTGAGCCACCCCATGCGATATAGACCGCCATCAGGCCACTGATAAAGGCCACCGCAGCTTGGAGTGAAGTGAACAGCAAGCTTGAACCCGGTTTCAAGAAGATCAACCATGCCGCGTAGGCCAAGGCCCAACCAAATTGCCATGAGGCGCTAGGAGTTTTGAGCATAAACACCAACACAGCCACACCGACGATGATATCAACGGCGTTAGCGCGGATATTAGCCGGCCAAAAACGTGGCCGGACGGCAAACATGCGCCACTTACTTAGTCCGATGACAATAAAAGCCAACGGCGTAAAGTTTTCGAGTCTGACCAGCACAAACAAAATGACTGGAAAAGCCAACAACAAGCTAACGTGTAGCAGTGTTGACACGCCCTTTGCGGGCTTAAGTTTGCTCACCAATGGTTTCATAAGAACTGCGTAATATTATAGCAGACAGCGTGGCAGATAGCCGCAGATACCATGGTATATAGTGCAAAAATAAGCTATAGTTGGAAGTTGAATGGATCCAAAACAACAACCACAGCGCCCCAAGCCGGGCGCCTCATATATATCTGACTTCGTAGGCTCCCAACGCGCAGGCCAGACCCCTGTTGCGAGCACAAATCAGCAGCTACCGCAGCCGACGCTACCACAATCACCACTCCAGAGCACGCCTCAATTAGCACCTACCGGAAGCACTCCCGTCGACCCTTTGGTGCAGCCAACTTCATCTTTAGTCAATGCGCGGCCGATGACTAGCATACAGCCAGCACGGCCAGCTACCATGGCGCAGCCAGGCCAACAGCCCCAGCCTGCTAGCATGGAGCAACAGGCTCGCCGCACAAGCTTTGAACCGGCTAAGACCCCTGAGGTTACACCTCGGGAACTAAAGGTTAAAAAGCCGAACCAAGGCTTACGTGATGTCCTATCAATCTTCGGCGTACTAGGTAGCGCCCTAGTATTAGCCTTTTGTTTGATTACCTTCGTCTTCCAGTCATACCAAGTTGACGGACCTAGTATGCAAACAACACTGCAGAACAACGACCACTTAATTGTTTGGAAAGTCCAAAAGACCTTAGCGAAACTAACCGGCAAGCATTACATACCTAACCGCGGCGATGTCATTGTATTCAACGAACACACCGCCGATTCAGGCTCTGGCGAAAAACAGCTTATCAAACGTGTTATCGGCTTGCCTGGCGAGCGCGTAGTAGTAAAGAATGGTGAGATTACCGTTTACAACGCCCAGTACCCCAACGGGTTCAACCCAGACAAAACCCTCCCTTACGGCAAAGTCATCGTCACCACTCCTGGTAACGCAGATGTTACTGTTGGCGAAGACGAAGTCTATGTCTGTGGTGACAACCGAACCAATTCACTCGACTCACGTGTCTTTGGTCCTATCGAATCAAAGCAAATCGTCGGCAAACTTGTCATCCGCGTCCTACCACTGAACACAGTTACCCGATTCTAGCCTACTTAGAGTTTTAGACGCTACTTATTCCAAATAAGATTCCTGCGGGACTTGCCGGCCTGGAAGCAGCAAAGCACTCGTATTGCTTAAGTTATAGCATTGGCTGCTTCTAGGCGGCTCAAACAGTCCTCGGAACTGATTTGGAATAAGTAGCGCTAGGCAGTCTATAAAATGTTTCAAGATGGTCATTTTTGAAGTTGTCAGCTTAGAGTTTTGAGGATAGCTTCAAGCTCTTCATCACTCTTGAACACAACTTCCAACTTGCCGCCCTTGGCGGTACGACGGATAAACACCGGTGCGCTCAGACGCTTAGCTAGCCGCTTGGTAGCCGGGGTCTCGGCGCGCATGCGCTCAGGTGTCTTAGGGCGCTTAGTCTCACCCTCTTTATGGCCTTGTTTGACACTAACCACAAACTGCTCGGCCTGCCGCACTGTCCACTCTTGTTTAATAATATGCTTCAGTAGAGCATCCTGATGCTCAGGGTCGTCCTTCAAGCTCAAAACAGCCCGGGCATGGCCTTCGGTAATAACGCCATCACGTAAAGCCTTCTTAGCTTTCTCGGGCAGCTGCATCAAACGTACGATATTGTTAACCGTTGACCCGGCCTTACCTAAACGCTTAGCGATCTCACTATAGCTAGTCCCGAACTGGTTGTGCAGATACTCAATAGATTCCGCCTGTTCCAGCGGCGACAGATCCACACGCTGAACGTTTTCGATCAATGCAATCTCC
>Ga0190273_10000157_pt1 | contig 34761 bp, 31 predicted proteins | sample Popmic504IS_FD_134513 | JGI IMG/M metagenome (GOLD analysis project Ga0190273, IMG submission 134513) | Populus adjacent soil microbial communities from riparian zone of Shoshone River, Wyoming, USA - 504 IS | ecosystem: Environmental > Terrestrial > Soil > Riparian zone > Trees stand | place... | reverse complement strand
GGCCGCGAGATACTCCTCGGACTGCATCTCCATCAGGCGGGACGCGGTGCGTTCGAACTCGAAGGCGCCGTCGCCCGCTTCGTAGAGATGCTGCGGCTCCGCGTCGGCGGCGGCGAGGAGCTTGACCTTATGCTCGTAGAGCGCGTCGATCAGGGTGACGAAGCGCGCGGCCTCATTGCGGTTCTCCGGCCCCATGCGCGGAATGCCGACGATGATGACGCTGTGGAAACGCCGGGCGATTGCCAGGTAATCCGCGGCACCGCGGGGTTCGCCGCACAGGCGCTTGAAGGAAAAGACGGCGACACCCTTCAGCGCCTTGGGGACGTGCAGCGTTCGGCTTCCGCCAAGCGCGATGTCATCCGAGGGGACATTGATGCGGTCCTCCGGCGGGTAATCGGTCAGGCGAAAAAAGGCGGCGGAGAGGGCGGCGGTCGCCTCAGGGCCGTTGGGCACATACCAGGTCGGGTGCCCGCCTAGGCGCTGGAGACGGTAATCGGTAGGGCCGTTCAAGGGCACCACGCTCAGCGCACGCTCGATGAGGTCGATGAAGGGCAGGAACAGCTCGCGGTTCAGGCCGCCCAGGTAAAGGTCGCGCGGCGGACGGTTGGAGGTGGTGATCACCGTCACTCCCTGCTCCAGCAACTGCGCGAACAGCCGCGAGAGGATCATCGCGTCGGCGCTGTTGTTGATCACCATCTCGTCAAAGGCGAGCAACCGCGCTTCGGCGGCGATCGCCCGCGCGACCGGCGGGATCGGATCGCCCTGCTCCTTGGTGCGCTCGACGCGAAGCCGCTCGTGCACCTCGATCATGAACTCATGGAAGTGCACCCGCCGCTTCGGCTCCACCGCGATCAAGGAAAAGGCAAGGTCCATCAGCATCGATTTGCCGCGTCCCACCCCGCCCCACATGTAGACGCCGCGCACCCCGGTGCCCTCGCCTTTGCCGGTAAGCCGCGCCAGTAAGCCCCGCTTCGGCTTGGCGGTGAGCTGCGTCGCAAGAGTGTCGAGCACCGCCACCGCCGCAGCCTGATCGGCGTCTTCGCGCAGCTCGCCGGCGGCAAGCAGCTTCTGGTAACACTCGGTGACGGCGGTCACGACCGGCTCAGCTTGCGCAACGTCCCCGTCCAGGACGCGACGATTACCCCCTCCTGCTCGCACAGGCCCCGCATCGAGACCAGCCGCTTGCTCTCCCGCAGAACGTCCACCGCGCAGTCGAGCGGCAAATCTAGTTTCGCAGCCGAAAGGAATTGGCACGCCAGGTCCTGAGTCACCGCCGGCCCGATATCGCACCCCGCCGCATGGCCTCCCGCGAACATCGCCATGTCGATAAAGGTCAAAATCGCCCCGCCATGGGTGACGTCCCCCAAATTGCTCTGCGGCACTTTCGGAAACATCCGGCACCGCGCCCGCCCCTCGCCTTCCCCCCGCACCAGGAGCTTGCCGAGCGTGGCATTGTAGCGCTCCGCCCCGGCGGGACGCTCCCCTACATCCCAGGTCCACCAGCCGGGGTGCTCGGGATCCGGTTCGTGGCTGATCAGCGGGTGGAGGGTCATGGGGCTCCAGTGCGGTGAAAACCCCCTCCCTGCAAGGGAGGGGCAAGGGGTGGGTGAGCCCCGAAGCGGCTCGATGCCGCTGAGGGGCTTAACGGCGCTCGAACCGGCATCGAGCCGATTTGACCGCCACCCACCCCCATCCCCTCCCTTGCAGGGAGGGGGCCTCAAACAGCCCGCTCCACCAGCAGCTTCTTCGTTTCCGCGATCGCCTTGGCAGGGTTGAGCCCCTTCGGACACACGTTGGCGCAGTTCATGATCGTGTGGCAGCGGTACAGCCGGAACGGATCCTCGAGCTGGTCGAGACGCTCGCCGGTCAGCTCATCGCGACTGTCGGCGAGCCAGCGGAAGGCCTGGAGCAGGATGGCCGGGCCGAGGAAGCGGTCCGAATTCCACCAATAGCTCGGGCAGGAGGACGAGCAGCAGGCGCACAGGATGCATTCGTAGAGGCCGTCGAGCTTGGCGCGGTCCTCCGGCGACTGAAGCCGCTCCTTGCCCGACGGGTTCGGAGTCTTGGTCTTCAGCCACGGCTCGATCGAGGCGTACTGCGCGAAGAAGTGGGTGAAGTCCGGCACCAGGTCCTTGACCACATCCATGTGCGGGAGGGGCGTCAGGCGGACTTCGCCTTTATAGTCCTCGATCGCGGTGGTGCAGGCGAGGCCGTTGCGGCCGTTAATGTTCATCGAGCACGAACCGCAAATCCCCTCGCGGCACGAGCGGCGGAAGGTCAGGCTCGGATCGACCTCACTCTTGATCTTGAGCAACGCGTCGAGAACCATCGGCCCGGTGTCGTCAAGGTCGAGCTCGAACGTGTCGTAGCGCGGGTTCTCGCCGGTTTCCGGATCGTAGCGGTAGATCTTGAAGCGCTTCACCCGGCCGGCTCCGGCGGGGGCGCGATGGTCCTTGCCGCGGGGCTTGATGACGCTGTTCTTGGGGAGGGCGAATTCGGCCATATTGTCCTTATCCTCGTCTGCCTGGGCAGATAGCGACTGAATGGCCCCCGCGAAAGGGCGTCAACGCGCCTTGAGCGCCTCTTTGTGCAGCAGGATCGTCTCGGCGATCGCATAGGTGCGCGGATTGTCCACGTCCACGGCGTGGGCGCCGTCGGCCAGCACCACCGGCGACACCCGAACGCCGAAGCGGCCGGACAGGCGCTTCATAGCGGTTTCGAGCGATACGAGCCGAAAACGGAGCAGGAAAATGTTGAACAACCCGATCACGCGGATCAGCCGCTTCTTGTTCTTGGCGAATTGCCCGCCTTCGCGAAAGGTCTCGGCAACGGTCAGCGCCTCCGGGCCCGACATGCCGTACAGATTGCAGTTGGAATAGGCCGCGTCCTTGAACTCGTAGAAGCGGCGCTGGCCTTCGGGGTGGGCGGCAAGCACCGCTTCCTTGCTCGCCATGGCAAGCGCCACCCCGCCGCCGGCAAGCGCATCGAGCATCTGCTGCACCGCCCCGGGCGTGAGGTTCACATTGTCGCCGGTGGTGATGATCATCGGCCCGGTCACACCGTCCGCCGACGCATAAGCGCTTTCGGTGATGGTTGGCGCCGAGGGCACATAATCGACCGGCACGCCAAGCTCGCCCGAGGCGCCGCGAATGCCCCGCACCGCCTCGACCGCGCCGGGCTCGATGCAGATCCGGATGCGCTCCAGCCCGGGCACCGCGACCAGAGCTTCGATGACATATTCGAGCAAGGGACGGCCGACGATCGGCAGCAGGCATTTGTGCGAGACGCCGGCCTCGGCGGCCATCGGATCGAGTTTGCCGTCGCGTTGGGCGGCGAGAATGATCGCGGTGAAAGGCCGGGCGGCGCCGCCGCCGGCCTCAGCCGGCACGAACGTCTTCCGCGCGCACCAGGCCATGGCGGATCAGGCTGTGGCAGACCACCGTCTCGATCAGCTCGGGGTGGCTGAGGCCCGCAAGTGCTGCCGCCTGGCCGATCACCCGCTTCGACCAGATGTTGGCCTGGAGGTTCACTTCCAGGAAGCGGATGTCGCCGGTCTCGGTATTGTAGCGAAACTCGAAGCGGCCGTAATCGAACGGCCAAAGCTCGGGGATGAGCATGTTGGTGTAGGCGCGGAGCTGCTCGGCCAGCGCGCCGTCGGCAAGCGGCACGAGCTTGGCCGCCGACTGCTCGAAGCCGCGCTTCTCTCCGTAGGTGCGCAGCACTGTTGGATCGTGCTCGAAGCTCATGATCGGCAGGATCGCAGCGCCCTCGTGGCCGATGACCGGAATTTCGATGTCGATGCCGTTCAGGAACGGCTCGACGATCGCGTCATGCCCTTCGGAATGAATCTGCGCGATGGCCGCCTTGAGCTCGTCCCAGCCATGCGCGGCGCTGACACCCCAGCTCGCCGACGACGCATTGGGCTTGGCGACGTAGCGCTCGGACGTCCAGGCGGTGATCGGCTCGACCGGCGCGCCGTGACGGAATATCTGCCAGTCGGCGGTCGGCACGCCGCGGAAGCGGGCGGCCATCTTCATCAGGTGCTTGTCATCGGCAAGGCCGCGCAGGATCGGCGAGGCGCCGAGGAACGGAATGCGGTGCCGCGTCGCCAACAAGGGCGCCATCATCTCGGAGTTCAAAAACCCGGCGCGGTTGAGCAGAGAAAAGATGAAGTCCACCGGCGGCTTTTCGAAGAGGTCTTCGAAACGGTTGCCGACGGTAAGATTGCGGAAGATGCCGCCCAGAACGTTCGCGATTTCATGATGGTAGACCGCGTGATCGCCGTCCATCTCATGCCGGGTCCCGCCGCTCCGGGCGTGCTTGGCGATGAACATCACCCGCAGGCTGTCCTTCACATGATCGGGCACGCGAAGCGGAGAAAGGCGGGTCATCAAGTCTACCGTTCGATTGCAACGAAGGTGGCCGGCGCTAAAGAGGCGCATGACCATCGCTCCCGAAAGCGCCGCCTTATCGGCGGCTGCCCATGAAGGCAACGGCCCCGCCGCGCCCTCTTCCACGCTCGACGATGGCGGTCTGAGCCTTCCCACGTCGGAGCTGATGGCGCATGGCGGAGACGCCCGCATCACTCTCGACGAAGCCAGCGGCCTCAACTCCTACGGCTGCGCGCCCAAGCCGATGCCGGCGATCACCTACGCGTCTTCCACCGCGAGCACCGTGTCCTCCGGCGCGTTCGCGCAGACCCGCGCCTTTCACCACCAGCTTCGGCAGGCGGCGAAGACCACGCCGCCTGCCCGGGTCTATGCCGAGGCCATGGCCGACGCGCACCGGCGCCTCTGCATTCTGTACGGCCTGGACCCCTCGTCCGACATCGCCTTCGGCCCGTCGGGTACCGATCTCGAATATCTCGCCAATGCGGTGGCCCTCGCTTCGGGACAAAGCGTCCGCAACATCGTCGTCGAAGTGGACGAGGTGGGGAGCGGCTGCCTCCATGCACAAAAGGCGCATTATTTCGCGCCGCGCACCGCGCTCGGCCTCGAGGTCGAGACCGGCACGCCGGTGCCCGGCTTCGGCGCGGAAAGGCTGGGGGTCGCGGAAAGGCTGGGCGTCGAGACCATTACCATCCGCAACCCGGACGGCAGCTTGCGCGATCCGGCCGAGCGCGAGGCTGCGCTCGCCGACATGATGGACCGCTCGGTCGCGGCCGGCGAGCGGCCCCTGCTCCACGTCATTCACCGGTCCAAAACGGGTCTCATCGCCCCCGAACCCCAAAGCCTCCACCGCCTCTCCGAGCGCTTCGGGGACAGGATCGACATCGTCGTCGACGCGTGCCAGGGCCGCATCTCGCCCGAAATGCTGCGCGACTATCTCGACATGGGCGCGATCGTCTTCGTCACCGGCTCCAAGTTCATCGGCGGCCCGCCCTTCAGCGCATTCGCGATCATGCCGGAGCGGCTCGGCAACCGCATGCGCACCGGCTGCGCGCCCAAAGGCCTCGGCGGCTTCTTCGCCCGCGGCGAGATGCCGGCCGCATGGGCCGCGATGGACGGCGTGCTGCCCGAGGTCCCCAATTTCGGCCTGCTGCTGCGCCTCGAATGCGGCATCTTCGAGCTGTCCCGGCTCCTCGCCTACCCCGAAGAGGTGGTGCGAAAGGCGATCGTCTCCTTCGGCGAAGCGGTGCGCAGCGTGCCCGATCACGCCACCCTGCGCCTCCTCCCGGGCACCGAGGCACAAGGCGAAGACGACCTTCACCCGCTCGACCGAACCATGCTGCACACCTTCGAGCTCGCCGCCACCCACCCGGTCAGCGGTCGCCCGCTCAGCATCGATGACGCGCGGGCCGTCTACCATATGCTCTACACCGACATGTCCGAGCATTTCAAAAGCGCCGAGGAGCGGATCATCGCCGCGGAAACCTGCCACGTCGGCCAGCCCGTCCGCTGCGCCCGCGGGGCCGACGGCGAGTGGCTGCCGACGCTCCGCCTCTCGCTGTCCGCCCCGCACATCAGCGAAGTCGGCGGCCTCGACGATCAGGCGCTGCTTCGCCGTTTCGTCACCGATCTCGACTGGATTTGTACCAAGATACGTCTGGTCCTGCCGCTCCTCCCCGCGGAGAATCCGGCCTAAAGCGAAGCCAAGTCCACCGGCTGGTGCCGATCAAGCGTCTTGGACGCGTCTGGAAGCGGGTACTTCAAGCCGGTCGCGCAGTTGAACAGCACGGACCGCTCATCCGCCCCGACGAGGCCCGCCGCCACCGCCTGCCGCCAAGCCGCAAGCGTCGCCCCACCCTCGGGGCAAAGCAGCAGCCCGTCGAGCCGCGCCGCGTCGTCCACCGCCTGCATCAGATCCGCGTCGGAGACCGCCATCGCCACGCCGCCGCTCTCCCGCACCGCGCGCAGGATCAGGAAATCACCGACTGCCCGAGGTACCCGAATTCCGGCCGCGACCGTGGCCGCGCCTTCCCAGCGCTCGGCATGCTCCTCGCCGGCCTCGAACGCCTTCACCATCGGCGCGCAGCCTTCCGCCTGCACCGCGATCATGCGCGGCCGCTTCGAGCCGATCAGGCCCAACGCCTCCAGTTCGCCGAACGCCTTCCACATGCCGATCAGCCCGGTGCCGCCGCCGGTGGGGTAGAAGATCACGTCCGGAACGTCCCAGCCGAGCTGCTCAACAAGCTCCAGGCCCATCGTCTTTTTGCCCTCGATCCGGTAGGGCTCCTTCAGCGTGGAAAGGTCGAACCAGTGCCCCGCCGCGGCGCCTTCGCCGACGATCTTCCCGCAATCGTCGATCAGGCCGTTGACCCGGTAGACGCGTGCGCCCTGGGCGGCGATCTCGCGGACGTTGATCTCTGGCGTATCGTCCGGGCAGAACACCACCGTCTCGATGCCCGCGCGGCTTCCATAAGCGGCAAGCGCGGCACCGGCATTGCCGTTGGTCGGCATTGCGATCTTGGTGATCCCGAACGCCTTGGCCATCGCCACCGCCATGGCAATCCCGCGCGCCTTGAACGATCCGGTAGGCAGGCGGCCTTCATCCTTGACCAGCAGGTTCGATCCGCCCGCCGCAGCGGCCGTGCGCGGAAGCGACACGATCGGAGTCGCGGCCTCGCCGAGGCTGACGATGTTCTCAACTTTGCGCACCGGCAGCAGCTCGCGGTACCGCCACATATCGAGCGGCCGCTCCGCCAGCGCCTCGCGGGTAAGCTGCTCCCGCACCGCTTCGAGATCGTAGCGCACCAGCAAGGGCCGCCCGACACGCGAAAGCCCATGCACCTGGTCCGCCTCGTACCGCTCCCCCGTCATCGAGCATTCGAGATGGGTGACGAAGGTCTCGCGCTCCTCGGTGAGGTTCGCGTTCCAGAGCGGGGTCATGTGCGGCGCTTTCCGGCGGGTGCTTAGTAGACCCGCGCTTTGGGCTGGATGTAGTCGATCTCGTCGGTCAGCGTGTATTCGTGGACCGGACGGTAATCGATCTTCACGCCGCCGCCCTTGCCGCCCCAGCCGTCAAACCAGCTGATCGTGTGCTTGAGCCAGTTGACGTCGTCGCGGTTCGGATAATCCTCGTGCATGTGGGCGCCGCGGCTTTCCTTGCGGTTGGCGGCGCTGTGCATGGTAACGACCGCCTGGCCGATCAAATTGTCGAGCTCCATCGTCTCGACGAGGTCGGTGTTCCAGATCAGGCTGCGGTCGGTAACGTCGATGTCCGCCATTTGCTGGTACACCTCGTCGATCCGCTTGACGCCTTCCTGCAGCGTCTCCTCGGCGCGGAACACCGCGCAATCGGCTTGCATGGTGCGCTGCATACGGTTGCGGATCACCGATGTCGGGCTGCCGCCCTTGGCGAAGCGGAAATGGTCGAGGCGGGAGACGGCCATCTCTTCCGAGCCCTTGGGCAGGGGCGGGAGGGCGGTGCCGGGCTTGATGATGTCGCCGACGCGGTGGCCGACGGCGCGGCCGAAGACGACGAGGTCGATCAGGCTGTTGGAGCCCAGGCGGTTGGCACCGTGAACGGAGACGCAGGCCGCCTCACCGACCGCGAACAGGCCGGGGACGACACTGTCCGGATTGCCGTCGCGAAGCGTCACCACCTCGCCGTGGAAGTTCGTCGGGATGCCGCCCATGTTGTAGTGGACGGTCGGCACGACGGGGAGCGGCTGGCGGGTCAGATCGACGCCGGCGAAGACCTTGCCGGTCTCGGTGATGCCCGGGAGGCGCTCGGCGAGGATCTTGGCGTCGATATGGTCGAGGTGGAGATGGATATGGTCCTTCTCCTTGCCGACGCCGCGGCCTTCGCGAATTTCCATCGCCATCGAACGCGCCACGACATCGCGGCTCGCCAAGTCCTTCGCGGAGGGGGCGTAACGCTCCATGAAGCGCTCGCCTTCGGAGTTGGTGAGGTAGCCGCCCTCGCCGCGCGCGCCTTCGGTGATCAGCACGCCGGCGCCGTAAATGCCGGTCGGGTGGAACTGGACGAACTCCATGTCCTGGAGCGGCAAGCCGGCGCGAAGCACCATCGCGTTGCCGTCGCCGGTGCAGGTGTGGGCCGACGTTGCGGTGAAGTAAGCACGCCCGTAGCCGCCGGTGGCGAGCACCACGGAGTGGGCGCGGAAGCGGTGGATCGTCCCGTCCTCGAGACACAGAGCGATCACGCCCCGGCACTCGCCGCCTTCCATGATCAGGTCGAGCGCGAAATATTCGATGTAGAAGTCCGCGTCATACTTCAGGCTCTGCTGATAGAGCGCGTGGAGCATTGCGTGGCCGGTGCGGTCGGCGGCGGCGCAGGTGCGCTGTGCGGGCGGACCGGCGCCCATGTTCTGCATCATGCCGCCGAACGCCCGCTGGTAGATGCGGCCTTCCGCGGTGCGGCTGAACGGCACACCGAAATGCTCGAGCTCGTACACCGCCGCGGGGGCCTCGCGGCAGAGGTACTCGATTGCGTCCTGGTCGCCGAGCCAGTCCGACCCCTTGACGGTGTCGTACATGTGCCAGGTCCAGTGATCGGCACCCATGTTGCCAAGGCTTGCGGCGATCCCGCCCTGCGCGGCGACGGTATGCGACCGCGTCGGGAACACCTTGGTGATGCAGGCCGTCTTCAGCCCCTTCTCCGCCGATCCCATGGTGGCGCGAAGCCCCGAGCCGCCGGCGCCGACGACGACGACGTCATAGGCATGGTCGATGATCTTGTAGGCGGAAGGGGTGGTGGCCATTAAAATATCCCCACAAAGTGGTACTTTGCGGGGGCTCCGATCTGAGGAAGCGCCCCGCGGCTTTGGTTTGGCGCGCTTTTAGGCTTTGGGTTTGCGGATGCAAGAGGCTCGCCGGACCGGCTGCGCTCCCAACCCTCACGCGCAAAAGCATCAGGGAGCACCCTTGCTCGGCACAGCCTCAGGAGTGCGCAAACCGCGCCAAATCAAACCGGCTCCGATCTCAACCGTTTCGTCGCAACCCTATTGTCAACTAAATCGGTTGAGTAACATCAAGGCAGCCGAACCCGAGCGGCGCGGGCCGCAGGGCGACAGGAGAAACGGACAATGAACGACCTCGAGTTCGTGGCCCCAACCAAAGCGCTTCCCGCCTTTGACGAGGCGTTCGCTGTCATCCGGGAAAAGGCGCGCGATGTTCGGTTCGGGACGATCACGCTGACCATCCACGATGGCAAGCTCACCCAGCTCGAAGTCAGCGAAAAGCGCCGGTTCGCGCAGTGACCACTCCGCGGCTCGCTTCGTTCCGGGCCATCCCCCTCTCCCGGCCTCTCCCCAGAGGGGAGAGGGGAAGCAAAAGCGGCTCTGCGGTGGGCGAAGGCGGTGCCAAGCCCCCTCTCCCCTCCGGGGAGTGGGTTGGGGAGAGGGGGAGTCCGCGGCACCTTTGGGCGCGATCGTCGCCAAGGGGCGCCCGCTCAGGGCCCTGCTCGTGCTGGCCGGCTGTCTGCTCACCCTCACCAGTCTTGACGGAGTCTACAAGGCGCTCGGCTGAGCGCCGGCTCCCACTAGCCAATATCCAGAACAATCGGTGCCGACCGGACAACCGGAGGCGTCGCGATCCCCACGCAGGAGACACCCCGTGATCGCACGTTTCAACTTACTTGCCGGAACCGCCTTGCTGCTCACCTCCGGCGCTGCCTGGGCGCAACCGGCCGAACCGGCCGCCCCCGCCGAAGAGGCAGCCGCTCCGGACGCCGCAGCGGACGGCAGCGGGGATATCGTCGTCACCGCGCGCCGGCGCGAGGAAAGCGTTCAGGACGTGCCGATCGCGATCTCGGTGATCAGCGGCGACCAGATCGAGGCGACCGGCAACAGCAACGTCCAGAAGCTGACCCAGCTTCAGCCTTCCCTGCAATTCTACACCACCAACCCGCGCAACTCGGCGGCCAACATCCGCGGCCTCGGCGCGCCGTTCGGCCTCACCAACGACGGCATCGAACAAGGCGTCGGCGTCTATATCGACGAGGTCTACAACAGCCGCATCGCCGCGGCGACGTTCGACTTCCTCGACGTCGACCGGGTGGAGGTTTTGCGCGGCCCCCAGGGCACGCTTTACGGCAAGAACACCACCGCCGGCGCAATCAACATCACCACCCGTGCGCCCACCTTTCAAACGGAGGGCCGCGCCGAAGTGTCGGCTGGCAACCTGGGCTATCTCAACGGCAAGGTTTCGATCTCCGGTCCCCTCATCGCGGACAAGCTCGCAATCCGGGTGGCGGCATCGGTCACTACGCGCCGAGGTACCGTGTACAACGTCACCAGCAACCGCTGGGTCAACGCGCAGGACAATCTCGGCCTTCGCGGCCAGTTCCTGCTGCGCGCGACCCCGGCGCTGAACCTCACTTTGTCGGCCGACTACAACCGGCAGAATCCGGAATGCTGCGCCCAGATCTACGTGCGCACCGGCGCGACCCAGCGCCCGCTCAACCGCCAGTATGCCGCGCTTGCGGCAGCGTTCAATTATGCGCCCCCGAGCACCGATGCGTTCGACCGGCTGACCGATCTCGACACGCCGCTCGACGCCTTTCAGGAAATCGGCGGCGTGTCGCTCCGGGCGAAGTGGGACATTGGGCCGGGCGAACTCACCTCCGTCACCGCCTGGCGCTTCTGGAACTGGGGCCCATCGAACGACCGCGACTTCACCGGCCTTCCGATCACCACCGTTTCGGCCAACCCGTCGAAGCAGGACCAATATTCTCAGGAGCTGCGCTACGCCGCCACCGGGGGCAAGTTCGACTACGTCCTCGGCCTGTTCGCCTACGGGCAGAAGCAGCACACCACCGGCGCCCAGGAGCAGGGTGCAGCGGCAAGCCGGTGGCTGCTCAACCCCGGCAACGTCGCGCCGGGATCGGCCGGCTGCGCAACACCGACCGCCGCCGCGTGCAATCCGGCGGTGCTGAACGGCCTCCGCTCGGAAAACGACATCACCTTGAAGACGACCAGCCTCGCCGCCTTTGGACGGCTGACCTGGCACCTCAGCGACCGGCTGCGGCTCGAGCCCGGCCTCCGGCTGAACTACGACAAGAAGATCGGCACCTATGTCGCGGTGGTGACCAACGGCACCAACACCCCGCTCACCAGCGACCAGCGCGGCGTGCTTGCGCCGCAATCCTACGAGGCGCGGTTCAGCGACTGGAACGTCTCGGGCGACCTCACCGTATCCTACGACGTCGGGCGGGACGTTCTGCTCTACGGCACCTACGCCAAGAGCTTCAAATCGGGCGGAATCAACCTCGCCGGCCTGCCGCTCGACGCCGCCAACCAGCCGATCGCCAGCGCCGCAACGGTGAAGCCGGAGAAAGTGGATCATTTCGAAGTGGGCCTGAAGTCGCAGCTGTTTGGCAAGCGGGCGACCCTCAACCTCGCTGCCTTCTGGACGGAGATCAGCGACTATCAGGCAACCGTGACCAACGGCCAGCTCGGCGTGCTCCGCGGCTACCTCGCCAATGCCGACAAGGTTCGGGTGCGCGGGATCGAGGCCGATCTGTCGGTAAAGGCGCACCGCTTTCTCGACCTTTACGCAGCGGGCGCATTCACCGACCACCGTTATGTGAGGTTCACCGACGCCCCCTGCCCGCCCGAGCTTTCCGGCGGCGCGACGGCGGGCGGGAGCAATGGGCCGAGCGCTCCCGGCACCCCCGGCGGCTTCAGCCCGGCGAACTGCGACATCTCCGGCCAGTGGCTGCCCGGAATCTCGCGCTGGGCGGCCTCGCTGGGCGGCGAGTTCCACACGCCGGCGACGCTGCTTGGAAGGGCGGGCGAGATCTACGCCGGCGTGGACGCGAACTACCGTTCGCGCTTCTCGTCCAACCCGTCGCGCTCGGCCTACACCGACATCAACGGTTATACGCTTGCCAACCTGCGGCTCGGCTTCCGCAGCGACAGCGGCTGGAACCTGTTCGGCTGGGTTCGGAACGCGCTCGACACCCGCTATTACGAGGTACTGGCCACCCAGTCCGGCAGCACCGGCCTTATCGTCGGCCAGGTCGGCGACCCGCGTACCTATGGCCTCAGCGTGTCGAAGAAGTTCTAGGGGGGAGACATGAACACCGGGGAACAGGGCGGCCCGCAAGGTCACGGCATCGGCTTCGCCGAGGCGGTGCGGGTTTGGGCGCGGATCGCCGCTTTGAGCTTCGGCGGGCCGGCGGGGCAGATCGCAGTGATGCACCGCATCCTCGTCGAGGAGAAGAAGTGGATCGGCGAGGAGCGTTTCCTCCACGCCTTGAACTATTGCATGCTCCTCCCCGGCCCCGAGGCGCAGCAGCTTGCCACCTACATCGGATGGCTGCTCCACAAGACCAAAGGCGGTCTCGTCGCGGGCGGACTGTTCGTGCTGCCGGGCCTTGTGGCCATCATGGCGCTCTCCTGGCTTTACGCCGGCTTCGGTAATGTCGGCGCCGTCGAGGCCTTGTTCTTCGGCCTCAAGGCGGCGGTGCTCGCCATCGTGCTGGAGGCGGTCAAACGAATCGGCAGCCGCGCGCTCAAGAACAACGCGACCCGCGCGATCGCCGCGGCGGCGTTCCTCGCCATCTTCGTCTTTGCGGTGCCGTTCCCGCTGATCATCCTGACGGCCGGCGTGGTCGGCTGGATCGGCGGCAAGGCCGGCGCAAAGGCCTTTGCGGGCGGCGGCGGGCACGGCCCCTCCGGCGGCCCGGCACTGCTCGACAGCGAAAGTGCGCTCGGCGAGCACATTCCCGAGCACGCGCGGCCGAGCCTTCGCTGGTCGCTCAAGGTGTCCGGCGCCTTCCTGTTCCTGTGGCTCGCCCCCGTCGCGCTGCTCCTCGCACTGCTCGGGCCGGACAACGTCTACAGCGAAATCGCCGTCTTCTTCTCGAAGATGGCGGTGGTGACGTTCGGCGGCGCTTATGCGGTGCTCGCCTACGTCGCCCAGCAAGCGGTGGAAAATTTCGGTTGGCTGAAGCCCGGCGAGATGCTCGATGGGCTCGGCATGGCCGAGACGACACCGGGGCCGCTGATCATGGTCACCCAGTTCGTCGGCTTCATGGGCGCGTATCGGGGCGCAGGCGGGGCGATGCACCCGATGCTGGCGGCAACGCTCGGCGGCCTGCTCACCACCTGGGTGACGTTCCTGCCCTGCTTCCTTTGGATCTTCCTGGGCGCCCCCTTCATCGAAGCATTGCGCGGCAACCGTGCGCTCACTGCCGCACTCTCGGCGATCACGGCGGCTGTGGTCGGCGTCGTTCTCAACCTCGCCATCTGGTTCGCGCTGCACACCCTGTTCAGCGAGGTACGCGAGGTGCCGGGAATCGGCCTTGAGCTGCCCGTACTGCGCAGCGTCAACTGGCCGGCCGTGGCGCTCACGGTTGCGGCGGCGATCGCCATATTCCGCTTCAAGCTGGGGGCAATCAAGGTGCTCCTGGCGTGCGCCGTGGCAGGCCTGGGATGGGGCATGGCAAGCGGCGTAGTTGCGTGAGCAGTTGGCGGCAATCGCACCCTTAACACCGCTCCTGGTGGCGGCGCCCCTCCCCTTTGGCGCCGGAACTCCCTAAATCAGGCGCTCACCGACGCGAGCGCATAAGCCAATGCCGATCAGCATCTCCCCCGAATGGCAGCAGATGGCGCTTTACGCGCTCGGCGCCGCGCTGCTGCTGATGCTGCTTTCGCGGGTGCCTGTCCTCGGGCGGCTGATCCGGTTCGCAGTGTCGCTGGCATTGCTCGGCTTCTTTATCTTCATCCTGATGCAGCAGGCGCCCTATCAGCCGCAGCTTGCCGGGGTGATGGACAGGCTGGGCCTCGACAAACAGGAAGTGGTTGGGGGCGAGGTGCGGATCCGGATGGCGTCGGACGGCCATTTCTGGGCGCGCGCCAAGCTGAACGGCGTCGAGCGCCGAATGCTGATCGACAGCGGCGCCACCATGACCACAATCTCCGACAAGACCGCGGCCGCCGCTAAGGTGGAGGCGAGCGCCGGGGTTGCGCCGATCCTGCTGCGCACCGCCAACGGTGTCACCAAGGCGGAAACGGGCATATTGAAGACGCTCCGCCTCGGGCCGATCACCGCCCGCGACCTCCGCATCGTGGTGGCTCCGGCGATCGGCGAAGTCGACGTGATCGGGATGAACTTCCTCTCCAAGCTCGAAAGCTGGCGGGTGGAGGGGCGAACCCTGGTGCTGGTGCCCAAGGCCGCCTGACGGCGTGGAGGACTAGGCCCGGTCCGCGCCTTCCACGGCCCGGTACCAGTACACGCCGTCGCGCACTTCGCGAACCGCTCTCCCTTCCACTTCCAGGCGTCTGAGGTGAGCCATTGCCTCCCCCGTCGCGAGGCCCATCATGCCGTCCTCGATCTTGCGGGCGAAGAGGGTGCGGAAGCAGTCGGTAGCGCGTCGCGGCGCCTCGCCGAGCAGGCTGTGGAGGGCGTCGAGGCGGTCGCGGTGGCCGAAGTCCAGGGCAGCCAGGCGGGCGTGCAGGCCGGTAAAAGGGTCGCCGTGCGAGGGCAGGACGAAGAGGGTGTCGGGCAAAGTGGCGAGCTTGGCGATGGAGGCGAGCCAGTCGCCGAGCGGGTCGCCTTCGGGTTCGCTGAGGCTCAAGGACACGTTGGAGGTGATTCGGGGAAGGACCTGGTCCCCGGCGATCAGGATGCCGCCGGCGTCGTCCACCAGGCAGGCATGTTCGGGGGAGTGGCCGTTGCCGGTGACCACGCGCCAGTTGCGGGCGCCGATGGGCACGGTGTCGCCGTCCCGGAGGCGGATGAAGCTGACCGGCACCGGGCTGACCATGGCGGAAAAGCGGCCCCAGCCTTTCTCGGTCTCGGCGGCGATGCGCTCCTCGCTCCAGCCGGCCGCGCGCCAGTAGCCAAGCGCCTGCGGCGGCGGCGCGTCGCGGACGTCGGCGGTGAGCATCCGTGCGAACAGCCATTCCTCGCGCGTCATCCACAGCGGCGCGGAAAAGCGCTCGCAAAGCCAGCCGGCGAGGCCGAGATGATCGGGGTGGAAGTGGGTGCAGAGGATGCGGGTGACCGTCCGGCCGGCGAGCGGGCCGGACAGCAGCGCTTCCCACGCCTCGCGGCAGGGCGCGATGTCGAGGCCGGCATCCACGATCGCGACGCCGTCGCCGTCTTCGAGGACCCAGATGTTGACGTGCTTGAGCGAGCCGGGGACCGGCAGGCGCGCCCAGCTTAGGCCGTCCGCCAGCGGGATCAGTTCGCCGGGCGCGGGCGCGCGGCGGCCGAGCGGGTAGGTCAGGCCCTTGTGGCTATACGCCTCGCCCGCATCGGCCAGCGAGGCGTCGGAGGCCATTGGCTCAGCTTTTGAAGTAGGAATCGAAGTCGCGTAGGCCGGGAGCAGCGGTTTCGCCGCTGACGCCAGCCTCCGCATCGCGAACCGCGTCGGCGCGTTCGCGGCGGAGCTGTTCGAGGAGCACTTCGCGGTCGCCGTCGAGGCGCAGGTCGGTGGTTGGCTGCTCGATGCCGGCCGCCTTGGCGGCCTTGGCGACGAGGGCGTCGAGCTCACGCTGCGAGCACAGGCCGAGGGTGACCGGATCCTTGGGCTGGATGTTGGCGATGTTCCAATGGCTGCGGTCGCGGATCGCGGCGATGGTGGTGCGGGTGGTGCCGATCAGCTTGGAGATCTGGCCGTCGGTCACTTCCGGGTGGTTGCGGATGATCCAGGAAATGCCGTCCGGCTTGTCCTGGCGCTTGGAGACCGGCGTGTAGCGCGGGCCCTTGGAGCGGCGCGCGCCTTCCGGCTCCTTGAGGAGGCGGAGGCGGTACTCGGGATCGTCCTGGCCGAGGTTGATCTCGTCCTGGTTGAGCTCGCCGGCGCGAATCGGATCGCGGCCGGTCAGCTTGGTGGCGGCGGTGTCGTCGGCGATCGCCTGGATCTCGAGGATGTGCAGGCCGCAGAATTCGGCAATCTGTTCAAACGTCAAAGCGGTGTTATCGACCAGCCAGGACGCGGTGGCATGGGGCATGAGCGGCTGGGCCACGGATCGTCTCCACAAACAATAAGGGCCGCCCCTTCGCGGAGCGGCCGTGCATGGCGGGTGATTAGTATGAACGCCGCCGGAGGGCAAGAAGAAGGGCGGCGCTGGGGGGCAAAGGCCACAATTATTTACTGACGGGCGGGTCGATCTCCTCCAGCGGGCCGCCCATGCCGGTGTAGCCGCCGTCGCCCTTGGCCATGGCGAGCGCTTCATTGGCGGAGGGGGATTGGGGCACGATGTGCACCGTGGCGCCGACCTTCGTGACCCCGAACAGGTGCTTGGCAAAGGCGAGCGGCAGACGAACGCAACCGTGCGACGCGGGGTGGCCGGGTATCTGGCCGGCGTGGAGCGCGATGCCGTCCCACGTCAGGCGCTGCATGAAGGGCATCGGTGCATCGTTGTAGAGGCTGGAGAAGTGCCTGGAGTGCTTCTGCAGGATCGGGAAGGTGCCGGTCGGGGTGCGGTGGCCCTTCTTGCCGGTGGAAACGGTGGAAACCGCGATCAGCGTGCCGCCGCGATACACGTAGGCACGCTGGAGCGGGATGGAGACAACGATCTCCACCGGTCCGGTTTCAGCGCGCTCCGGCTTCCAGACGAATTCGCCGGGGGCAAGCTCGGGTTCCTCTAAGGCGGGGAGCGGCGCCGGCGCCGGGGCGGGAGCCGGCGCAGGTGCGGGAGCAGGCTCCGGCGCGGAAATCGCCGCGATCGCTTCAGCCGTTTCCGGCTCGGTGACGGGAGTGGCAAAGGCGACCGGCGCGGCCGGCGGCAAAGCGGCGAAGGCGAGCAGGGCGGCGGCGGTGCGGACGATGGCGAGGCGGGCTATGGTCATGGCGGTCTGCGCGTGCGGGCTTTTGGGCCCGCTCCTTCTTCGCGGCCGGGATTGGCCGTGAAGTGGAATTAGCGGCGCGCCATGGCTGCGATGTGCCGCGCTTTACGCTTTGTTGTTTCCATTGTGGCAAGGCGGGACCAAGCGCAGGAAATCGGGCGCGGTGAAGCGAAGGAAACAAGCGCGTGGCGGTGAAGCTCAGGACGGAGCTGGTCGAGAAGCCCTGGGGTCGCGAGACCCTGCCGGCCATCCTCGGCGGCGGCAGGGCCAAAGGCGAGCGCGTCGGCGAATTGTGGTTCGCCGGCGAGGCCGGGCTGCCCTTGCTTGCCAAATATATCTTCACCAGCGAGCGCCTGTCGATCCAGGTCCACCCGTGCGACAGCCAGGCGCGGGCGATGGGCGCGGAATGCGGCAAGCACGAATGCTGGCTGATCCTCGATTCGGAGCCCGGCGGCATGGTCGGCATCGGCCTCAAGTGGCCGGTGTCCGGCGAGGCGCTTCGCGCCGCGGCGCTGGACGGGTCGATCGAGGATCTGCTCGACTGGCGCGAGGTCCGCCCGGGCGACTTCTTCTACGTTCCGGCCGGTACCGTGCACGCGATCGGCGCTGGCGTGTCGCTGCTCGAATTCCAGCAGAATTGCGACGTCACCTTCCGGCTGTACGATTACGGACGCCCACGCGCGCTGCACCTCGATCAGGCGATCGCGGTGGCACGGCCCGACAAGCACGCGCCCGCCACCGTGAGGCCGGTGGGCAAAGACGAGACCAGGTTGCTGGTCGACGGGCCCCGCTTCAGCCTCGCCCACGTCGCGCCGGGCGGCGATGCGACGTTGCTGGGCGACCGTCGGCGCTGGGTAATGCCGCTCGAAGGCCAGGCGCGATCCGGCACCGCGCAAGCGTCCGCGGGCGAGTGCCTGCTGCTCGAGCCGGGCGAAGCGCTCGAACTCGATGGCGCGCGAGTCCTGATCGGCGCTTGATCCTGTCTTCCGGCGCCCGTGCCGGCTCTGAGCCCGCTACGCCGTTACAAGGATCCGAACGGCTGCAGGACTATTCCGCGGCAAGGACCTCGATCTCCTGCTCGGGCGCCGGGTCGCCGCGATAAGCGGATGGGTCAAGGCCGTATTCGGCGCGGAAGGCGCGGGAGAAGTGGCTTCGGCTTGCGTAGCCGACGGTGGCGGAGATCGCCTTCACCGGCATTCGGGTGCTTTTCAGCAAGCGGGCGCCGGCGCGCAACCGGGCGACCTGAACGAAGGCCATCGGGCTTCGGCCGTAAGTGGCGGTGAAATGGTGGCTGAAGCGCGATCGGCTCATGCCGCACAGCCGGGCGAGGCTTTCGACGCTGTGCTCGTCGTGCGGGCGGCCGACGATGGCAACGAGAGCGCGGCCGAGCTGCGGGTGCATTAACGGCATGGCGAGCGGCGAGCTTGCGCCCTGGCGGCGAACGTGGCTGCGCAGAAGCAGAACCAGGATCTGCTTCATCAGCGAACCAACAAGGGCGCGGGTGCCGATGCCGGGCCGCGAAAGCTCGCGCAGCATCGCCTGGAACAGCAGAGCGGGCGCTTCGTCGGGCGCCGCTTCGGCGAGCGGCTCGGTGAGGTGATCGAACAGGCCGTGGCCGTCCCCAACCGAGGCGGTAACCGCGGCGCAGCCGAGCACAAGGCCTCCGCCCGATTGGCCGGCGCGGAACTTCACCATGCCCTGGGGTAGCGGGCAGGAGGCGGACATATCGGCGGTGTGAACCGGCAGACCGGGGCCGTCGAGCATCTTGGAAAGGCCGTGCGGAACGACCACCATGGTGCCGGGGCGCAGCGGGATGTCGCCGCGCTCCGAGCGCAGCATGCCCTCACCGGCGAGCACGAAGTGGATCAGGATTCCGTCCATCGGCGGGCAGGCGAGGCGCCAGCCTTCCGCGATCTCGCAGACCGCAAAGGCGTCGAGCCGGACCTCGAGGAGGTCGAGCATATGTTCAAGGCTGGCGTCGGTCATCCGTGTCTCCATGCCCGTGCGGGTGTATCCGGCGGCGCCGCGACGACGGCGTGCGGCCTTGTGCCGAAAGGGTGCGGCGGGCACTCGGGGAAACACAGAAGTGGCGGCCGAAGTTGCTACGGGAAAAAGGCCGTATCGGCTGGGCGGGCGCCGTGCCGCGCCGTCCAGGCCGGTGCCCGAGTGTCTCTCCGCTGCCTTCGCGCGTAGCCGCAAGTTCTTTCTGGCGCGTCGTCTGGGCCGTGCGTAAGGTATCCGGGTGCGCTGCTACTTGCCGCAGCAAAGGGGGAGATGATCATGAAGAACGTCGTGAAACTGGCTGTGGCCGCCGTGGCGGTGCTCGGGCTTGCCGCCTGCGAAGGCCGGACGGACGAGAATATCGCCGCCGCCACGGAGAATGTGGCGTCCGACGTCGGCAACCTTGCCGAAGGCGCTGCGGCCGCGACCGAGAATGTCGCTTCCGATGCGGCGAACGCGGTGGAAAGCGGCGTCGATGCAGCCGGCAACCGGCTCGACCACGACAATGTTGCGGCCAACAACGCCGCCTCCACCAACACCGCCACCAACAACAGCCAGTAAGCGAGACGCCTTGCAACGCGGGAGGCGCGGCGGCCGGTGAGCCGCCGCGCCTTCGTCCTATTCAGCGGGTTGGGCACCGCGGCCGGACGGCGGCAGCGCAATTCAGCCTCTTGTCTGAACCGCCGCGCGGGTTCACGGAACGCCACCGTGACGATTAGCAGCCCGCCTGATTCCCGTGCCTGACCTTCGCGCCTTTCTCGACGGCGGCGGAGAGATGGGCGCCCTGGTGCGCGGCCACGATTGGGCGGCAACTGCGCTCGGCCCGATCCAGAATTGGCCGCAGTCCCTGCGCCTGGCTTTGTCGATCTGCCTGCGCTCGCCCAGCGCCACCGCGATCTGCTGGGGGCCGCAGCTTCTGTTCCTCTACAACGATGCCTGGTCGTCCTATCTGGGCGCACGCCACCCCGGCGCCCTGGGGCAGCCGGCGGCCGCCGTGATGGCCGACATCTGGCCCGCGCTCGAACCCCAGTTCCGCACCGCCGTCGACCGGGCCCAGGCGGTGAACGTCACCGACGCATTGCTGGCACGTCACCTCGGCGGGGCGAAGTTCGACAGTTGGTGGAGCTATTCGCTGCTGCCGGTAGCGGCGGAAGACGGCAGCGTCGGCGGAGTCCTCGCCCAGGCACGGGAGACCACCGACAACGTGCTTCGCGCCGGCCGCGACAGCCTGCTGCTCGATCTCGGCGACAGGCTTCGGCGGCTCACGGACCCGCAGGAGATGCTGCACGACGGGCTGGAGCTGATCGCGCGGTCGCTGAAGGCCGGCCGCGTCGGCTATGGCGAGGTCGACGAGCGCGAAGGGGCGATCACCGTTCCCGCCACCGCCGGACACCTGCCCAACATGGCCGGCCATTTCCGCATCGACCAGACCGGCGACGTCTTCCACCAGGCCCTGAAGAGCGGCCGGATCATCCGCATCGACGACGTCAACCTCGATGCCGAGATGACCAGGAATGCGCTCGCCCGACGTTATCAGGCGCTGGGCGTCGGGGCGGCTCTGGTGGTGCCGCTGATCGCCGATGCCGATTACCAGGCGATGCTTTTCGCCCACGAAGAAGGGCCGCGGCACTGGTCGGACGGCGAGGAAAGGCTGCTGCGTGACGCCAGCCTCCTCCTGTGGCGCGAGATCAGCCGCGCGCGCGCGCAATCGGCCCAGCGCCGGAGCGAGGAACGCTACCGCCGCATCTTCGAGCAGGCGAGCGACCTCATCGTCACCTCTACCCTGGACCAGGTGCTGACCGACGTGAACCCTGCCGCCGCAGCCGCCGTGGAACTGCCCCGCGAGGAGGTGATCGGCCAATCGATGCACGTCTTCCTGACGGAGAGCAGCCGCGATCAGGCGCGCGACAAATTGATGGAGAAACTCAAGCAGGGCGGCACCACCTTTCACGAACTGGAGGTCATGTCGAAAAGCGGAAAGCGGCTCCACTGGGAGGTCAACTCGACCCTCACGGTGGACGAGGCGGGCAAGCCTGTCGGCCTCCACGCCATCGCCCGTGACGTCACCGAGCGGCACAAGGCGGAGGAGCGCCAGGCCTTGCTGGTCAACGAGTTGAACCACCGCGTGAAGAACACGCTTGCGCTCGTGCAGGGGCTGGCCTTGCAGAGCTTTCGCGACGGGCGCGATCCGGCGGAGGCGCGCAATGCATTCCAGCACCGGCTGTCGGCGCTTGCCGCGGCGCACGATCTGCTCACCCGCGAGAGTTGGGAAGGGGCGACGTTGCACGGGCTTGCGGAAGGCGCTCTCGGCCACTTGACCGGCGTCGAAGGGCGGGTGGCTATCGAAGGCCCGGACGTGACGCTCGGCCCCAAGGCGGCGGTGTCCCTCGTCATGGCCCTGCACGAGCTTTCCACCAACGCCGCCAAATATGGCGCGCTGTCGGTGCGCGGCGGCCGGGTGGTGGTGCGCTGGACGGTAGAGGGCGACCGGCTGGAGCTGGAGTGGCGCGAGGAAGACGGCCCGCCGGTCGCCGCGCCGGGCCGCAGGGGCTTCGGCCTCCGAATGATCGAGCGCGCGCTTGCCGCCGACCTCGCCGGCGGCGTGACGATGGATTTTGAGCCCGGGGGGCTCGTCTGCACAATTGGGGCGTCGCTCGCCGAAGCGGCGCCGCGCGGGAGAGAATGATGAGCCTTGAAGGCGTGCGCGTGCTGTTGGTCGAGGACGAAGCGATCATCGCCATGACCGCGGAGGACATGCTGGAGGAGCTTGGCTGCATCACCGCAGCGACGGCGGCGAACCTGGACGAAGCCATGGCCTGCGCGGAGCGCGGCGGCTTCGATTTGGCATTGCTCGACATCAACCTGAACGGCCAGCAGAGCCTGCCGGTCGCGGCGCGGCTTCGAGAGGCCGGGACGCCGTTCGTGTTCACCACCGGCTACGGCGCCGCGGGATCCACCGCCGACTTCGCCGACGCGCCGCTGGTTACGAAACCGTACCAGCTCGCCGATTTGCAAGCGGCGATAAGGCAGGCGCTGGGGCGATAGGGCGTCCTTCGAGACGGGCCTTCGACACGGGACCCCATCAAAGTAGTACTTTGATGGGGTCCCTGCTCAGTCCCTCCTCAGGATGAGCGGATACTTTCAGGTCAGTATGCCCCACCCCGCTCATCCTGAGGAGCCGCTGAGGAGGCGAAGCCGCCTCGAAGCGGCGTCTCGAAGGACCGCTCAAAACCGCAAAGGCGTCACCCGCATCACCCCCGGCAGCGCGGCGAGACGGGCGGTCACGTCGGCGTTTACCGGGCTATCCACCGAGATCAAGGCCACCGCCTCCCCGCCCGCGGCGCGGCGGCCGAGGCTGAAGGTGCCGATGTTGATCCCCGCCTCACCGAGCGCCGTACCGAGCCGGCCGATGAAGCCCGGCGCGTCTTCGTTGACGATGTAGATCATGTCGCCCTCCAGCTCCGCCTCGACCCGGATGCCGAATATCTCCACCAGGCGCGGCGCGGCGTTGCCGAACAGGGTGCCGGCGACCGAGCGCTCGCCTGCCGCGGTCGTCGCCGAGACGCGCAGCAAGGTGTGGTAGTCGCCCTCCCGGTCGTGGCGCACCTCGCGGACGTCCAGCCCGCGCTCCTTGGCCAGCAACGGCGCATTGACCATGTTCACCGCGTCCGAATGAACCCGCATGAAGCCCGCCAGGACCGCGCCGGCGATCGGCTTCATGTTGAGCTCGGCCGCCGCGCCCTCCGTTTCAATGGACAGGCCGGCGAGCGAGCCGTGGGCGAGCTGGCCGACGATCGAGCCGAGCTTTTCGGCCAGCGCCATATAGGGGCGAAGCTTGGGTGCCTCCTCGGCCGACAGGCTCGGCATGTTGAGCGCGTTGGTGACTCCGCCCTTGATGAGGAATTCGGAGATCTGCTCGGCAACCTGGATCGCGACGTTGACCTGCGCTTCGGTGGTCGAGGCGCCGAGGTGTGGCGTCGCGACCAGGCCGGGGGTGCCGAACAGCGGGTTGGCCTTGGCGGGCTCCTCGGCAAACACGTCGAGGGCGGCGCCGGCGACCTGGCCGCTTTCCAGCGCGTCCTTGAGCGCCGCTTCGTCGATCAGGCCGCCGCGCGCGCAGTTGATGATCCGAACGCCATGCTTGGTCTTGGCCAGATTCTCGCGCGACAGGATGTTGCGGGTCTGGTCGGTGAGCGGCGTGTGAAGGGTGATGAAATCGGCGCGGCCGAGAAGTTCGTCCAGCTCCACCTTCTCGATGCCGAGCGCGATAGCGCGTTCGGGGGTAAGGAAGGGATCGAAGGCGATGACCTTCATGCGGAGGCCGCGGGCGCGGTCGGCGACGATGGAGCCGATATTGCCGGCGCCGATCAGGCCCAGCGTCTTGCTGGTCAGCTCGACGCCCATGAAGCGGTTCTTTTCCCACTTGCCGGCCTGGGTGGAAGCGTCCGCCTCGGGCAGTTCGCGGGCCAGCGCGAACATCAGCGCGATGGCGTGTTCGGCGGTGGTGATCGAATTGCCGAAGGGCGTGTTCATCACCACCACTCCGCGCGCCGAGGCGGCGGGGATGTCGACATTGTCGACGCCAATCCCGGCACGTCCGACAACCTTCAAGTTGGTCGCGGCGTCAAGCACATCGGCGGTGACCTTGGTGGCGGAGCGGATGGCGAGGCCATCATAATCGCCGATGATGGCTTTCAGCTCGTCCTTGGAAAGGCCGGGCTTCTCGTCGACTTCGATCCCGGCGGCGCGGAAGACCTCGGCGGCCTTGGGGTCCATCTGGTCGGAAATGAGCACTTTGGGCATTGGGAGTACCTTTCTCCCTCTCCCCATTGGGGAGAGGGCCGGGGAGAGGGGGAGTCCGGGGCGGTCAGGCTTTCGAGAACAGGAGGGTCTGACGGACTCCCCCTCTCTCAACCCTCTCCCCGGAGGGGAGAGGGCTTAAGCCCCCTTTGCTTCTTCGAAGGCCCAATCGAGCCAGGGGAAGAGGGCGTCCAGATCGTCGGTTTCCACGGTGGCGCCGCACCAGAGGCGCAGGCCTGGCGGGGCGTCGCGGTAGCTTGCCACGTCATAGGCCGCCGCCTCGCCGTCGAGCAGGGCCGCCATGCGCTTGACCAGAGCCGCCTGTGCTTCCCCGTCCATGCCGGGCAGCGCCGCGTCGGCGAACTTAAGGCAAACGCTGGTGTTGGAGCGGCTGGCGGGATCGCGCGCGAGATGCTTGATCCAATCCGTGCGCTCGACCCAGGCATCCACCGCCGCTGCGTTGGCGTCGGCGCGGGCGATCAGCGAGTCGAGGCCGCCGAGCCCCTCCGCCCATTCCAGCGCGAAGATCAGGTCCTCGACCGCGAGCATGGAGGGCGTGTTGATCGTGTCGCCCTTGAAGATGCCCTCGTTGAGCTTGCCGCCTTTGGTGAGGCGGAAGATTTTGGGCAGTGGCCAGGCGGGGGTGTAGCTTTCCAGGCGCTCAACCGCGCGCGGGCTGAGGACGAGGACGCCGTGCGCCCCCTCCCCGCCAAGCGCCTTTTGCCAGGAAAAGGTGCCGACATCGACCTTTGCCCAGTCGATATCCTGTGCGAACGCGGCGGAGGTGGCGTCGGCAATGGTCAGGCCGGCGCGCTTGGCGGCGATCCAGTCGCCGTTGGGGACGCGGACGCCGGAGGTGGTGCCGTTCCAGGTGAACACCACGTCGCTTGCCGGATTGACCGCGGCGAGATCGGGGAGCTCGCCGTAGGGCGCCTTCACCACTGATGCGTCGAGCTTGAGCTGCTTGACGATGTCGGTCACCCAGCCTTCGCCGAAGCTTTCCCAGGCGAGCACCGTCACTGGGCGCGGGCCGAGCAGCGACCAGAGCGCCATCTCGACGGCGCCGGTATCGGACGCCGGGACGATGCCGATGCGGTAATCGTCGGGGATGCGCAGGATCTTGCGGGTCAGGTCCATCGCATGAACGATGCGTGCCTTGCCGAGCTTTGAACGGTGGGATCGTCCAAGCGATGCGGTGGCGAGTTTTTCGGGGCTCCATCCAGGCGGCTTCGCGCACGGGCCGGACGAGAAATAGGGACGTGCCGGACGAACGTCCGGTTTAACAGCAGTCATGTAGTCTCTCCTTACAGAGAGCACGCGCCGCGTTGGGACGGCGTGGCCCGCCGCCGGGTTTAGGGCCGGGCACGGACCTGTCAACCGATTGTGGCGGCCTTCTTCCCGGTGAGCAGGCGCACGAGCCGGATGAGCTGAAGCAGGATCAACGGAGCGAAATTGACGAGTGCGTGGGTGAGGCTTTCGTCGATCAAGGCCCAGTGGACGAGGGTGAGGATTGCGGCCGGATAAGCGAGGCGCTGGATTCGCTTCCAACTGGCCTTGAGCGCCCGCATCGCGCGATCGTTGCTGACGGTGGCGGGAACGAGCATGCACAGAAAGGCAAGCCAGCCGGTCCAGATCGCCGGGATGCGGAGTTCGGAGACGACCTCGCGTACCGCGCCTTTGTCGAGACTGTAGAAAAACAGATGAAGCGCCGCATAGCCGAAGGCAGCGACTCCGATCGAGCGGCGATGGCGGAGCAGCCAGCGCACGATCCCGCTGTGCGGCAGGAGCCGGGAGAGCGGCGTCAGCACCAGCGCGAAGATCAGCAGCCGGGCGGAGAATTCCCCGCTCGGGTGGAGGAAGCGGTGCGCGTCCACACCCTCGGGGCGGTGCCAGAAGCCGGACAGCAGCATCGCCGCCGGCAAGGCGAGCAAAATCCAGAACAGGAGTTTGAAGAGGAAGCCGCGGTTCATGTCGCCCGTTTAGCGTGAAGCGATGCTTTCGCAATTTGCTTCGGTTGACGCGGGCCTCCCTTTGCGAACAGGATGGGTGCCATGCGGGGCTGGGGGGTCATCATCGCTTTTGTGCTGCTTGCCGGCTGCATCCCCAAGGGGGCGCGGCCGCGGGACGAAGCGCCGCGTCCGCCGGCCGCGCAGGTGACGCCCGCCAAGGCCACCTTGCAGTGCGAGGCCGACCTCAAAAGGGAAGGCGTCCAATTCCGCGCCCTCCCCGATCGCTGGTTCGCCAACGGCTGCTCCGCGGCGGGCGCGGTGCAGTTGCTCGACATCGGCACCCCGGTCAGCAATCTGGGCGCAATGACCTGCCCGGTGGCGCGCCAGTTCGCCCGCTGGGCGCGCGAAGCGGTGCAGCCCGCAGCCCATGCGTGGCTCGGCAAAAAGGTGGTGCGGATCGAGAGCATGGGCACCTATTCCTGCCGCCCGGTCAACAATCAGCCCGGATCGAAGCTGAGCGAACATGGCCGCGCCAATGCGGTGGACGTCGCCGTGTTCGTGCTCGACGGCGGCCGGCGGATCAGCGTCAAGGACGGCTGGAACGGCGAGGACGAGGATGTCCGCAAGTTCCTGCGCGCCGTCCATCAGGCCGGCTGCCGCCGCTTCGGCGTGACCCTCGGCCCCGACGCCAACGCCTTCCACCGCGACCACCTGCATTTCGACATGGGACAAGGCCCCTATTGCCGCTAAGGAGCGGCCCATGACTGAACTCGTCCCCCCCAAGCGGGTCTTCCCGCCCGCCCGCGAAGAAGCGGAACATGCCAACCAGCCGACCGTGGCGCCGCAGACCGGCGACAAGGCCTACCGCCTCGCCTTTCAGGATATGGACTTCCTGCTGCGCGAGGATCTGCGGCCCGTCCGCTTTCAGCTCGAGCTGTTGAAGCCCGAGCTTCTGCTCGACGAAGCCAAGATCGCCTCCACCTTCGTGTTCTACGGATCGGCGCGAATCCCGGAGCCGGAAAAGGCCCGGGCCCTGCTCGCCGCGGCGGTGACCGACCGGCAAAAGCTGATCGCCGAGCGGCTGGTCGCCAAATCGCATTATTACGACGTGGCGATGGCGCTCGCCAAGATGTGCTGCCGCGTCGATGTCGATGCGCAGGGCTGGCGCAATTTCGTGGTCTGCTCGGGCGGCGGCCCGTCGATCATGGAAGCGGCCAATCGCGGCGCGATGGAGGCCGGCGCCGAATCGATCGGCCTAAACATCGTGCTCCCGCACGAGCAGATGCCCAACCCTTACGTGACCCCGTCGCTAAGCTTCCAGTTCCACTATTTCGCGCTCCGCAAGATGCACTTCCTGCTCCGCGCCCGCGCCGTGGCGGTGTTCCCCGGCGGCTTCGGCACGTTCGACGAAATGTTCGAACTCCTCACGCTGGTCCAAACCGGCAAGGTCAAGCCGCTGCCGATCCTGCTGTTCGGGCGGGAATTCTGGGAGCGGGTGGTGAACTTCGAAGCGCTGGTGGAAGAAGGCGTGGTGTCCGAAAAGGACCTCGATCTGTTCTGCTTCGTCGAAACCGCGGAAGAAGCCTGGGGCCACATCTGCAAGTGGTACGAGCACGAGAAGCTGCCGGACCTGGATCAGTAAGACCCGCCTCAGTTCCTCCCCATCGCAAGATGGGGAGGGGAACCATGCGCAGCATGGTGGAGGGGTAGTTGCGCTGGACTTTGAAGGTCCGGTGCGGATCCTCTGAATTTACGGAAGCTAACCCTCCACCATGCTGCGCGTGGTCCCCCCTCCCCACGCTGACGCGCAGGGAGGAATTAGGAAGCGCGGCTCGCTTCGTATTCGGCGATAAAGGTGTCGAGCGGGGCGGCGGAAAGGGCTTCGGCGAGGACGTCTTCGGCGACATCCCCCCAGCTCCTGAAGCGAAGGCAGGACTTGCCCATGTCGAGCTTCTTGCCGTGCGCTGCCCAAGCCGCCTTGAGCCGCCCGGACCGCTCCGCCGAAGCGTAAACGCAGTTCAGGTAGAGCGCCGTGTAGTTCTTCTGCGCGGCGAGAGCGGCGAAAACGAGCGGCTGCTTGTTGTAGGTGTGCTTGTAGGTCTCGAGCGGCACTTCCCAGCCAATCATGCCCCAACTCATCCGCTCCTCGAACCCCGGCGGGATGTGGCCGTTGACGAGGGCGCGGAGGCGCGAGACCAGCTCGGCGCGCTCGGGCGGAAGTTCGGCAATGTAGGCGTCGGGAGTGGCGGCCTTGCTGCTCACCATCTCCCGGCCTGCCCTTACTTCTTGGTCTGCTCGGAACGTCCGGAGACGCTCGGCGCCCCGTCGCCCTTGATGTTGTTGCCGGGGCTCTTGGCGGCCTGGACTTCGTTCAGCACCGGCTCGTTCTCGCCCTTGTCGCCGGCGGCGCCCTGGTCGCCAGCTTCGGCGGCGGCCTGGGCCGGGCTGACGGGATCGCCGGCCGGCGCGGCGGCGCTGGCGGCGGGAAGCGGCTTCGGGCTGTCGCTCTGGGTGTTGAGATAAGCGATGAGGTTGGCGCGGTCCTCGACCTTGCCGAGGCCGGCGAAGGTCATCTTGGTGCCGGGCGCGAAATCCTTCGGCGACTTCAGCCACTGGCTGAGCGATTCCCATTCCCAGTTACCGCCCTTGCCTGAAAGCGCGGGCGAATAAGCGAAGCCGGGGGCGTGCTTGCCGATCGGCGCGCCGAGGATGCCCCACAAATTGGGGCCGGTGCCGTTCGGGCCGCCCTTGGCGACCGTGTGGCAGGCAGTGCACTTCTTGAACACGCCCTCGCCCTTGGCGGCATCGGCGCCGGCGAGGAGCGCGGTGACCGGCTGTTCCGCTTCCGCGTTGCCGCCTTCGCCTTCCAGAACGACGCCCTCGATCGGATAGCCCATCTTCTCGGGCCGCTCGGAATGGAACATCTCCGCGGTGACGATCGTGGCGCCAAGGGCGACGATGCCCGCGCCGAGCACCCAGCCCGCAATCGTGTTGCTGCGATTGTCCATGCCGTTTTCAAAGCCTCCAGGGGCGCGCGAGGGTGCGCGCGAGTGGGAATTTCGGGAGCCCCTTTAGGCGGCGCGCGGCGGCGGGGCAAGCGGGGGAAGGCGGGTCAGCCCCCAATCCAGTGGCTCAGGAGAAAGTGGGCGATCGCGAATGGCGGCGGAGCAAGGAAGCGGGCGCCCGCCTCTCCGGCAAGCGCTGCGGCGACGTCGCCGCGGGTCGCCCAGAAGCCTTCTTCGAGTTCGGTGGTGTCGAGCACGATCCGGTCCGAGGCTGCCTGGGCCATGCAGGCGATCATCAACTGGCCGGGAAAGGGCCAGGGCTGGCTTGCGACGTAGCGCACGTCCGAAGCCTCGATTGCCGCTTCTTCCATGAGCTCGCGGGCGACGGCTTCCTCCACCGACTCGCCCGGTTCGACGAAGCCGGCCAGGGCGGAGAAGCGGCCTTGCGGATATTGCGCCTGGCGGGCGAGGAAGACGCGGCCGTCATGCTCGGCGAGCATGATCACCACCGGATCGACGCGCGGGAAATGTTCGGCCGCGCAGACGGCGCAGCGGCGGCCCCAGCCGGCGCGGAACACCTCGCTCGGTGCGCCGCAATTGGCGCAGAAGGCGTGACGGCCGTGCCATTCGAGCAGGCTGCGCGCGGCGCCCCAGATCGCGGCGTCGGCGGGGGTCATGCGGTTGAGAATGGCGAACACGGACCAAGCGCGCTGGCCCGGCTGGACGGGAACGATTGGGGCGAAGTGGGGGATAGCCCCGCGCAGGCCGAGGAAGATCAGGTTGGTTTCGCCCAGCGGGAGCGGGGACCATGTCATCGCGCCGGTGTCGTCGAGGACCGGATCGAGGCCGGCGAGGTTGAGCAGGCGGGCGTTTGGATGCGCAGCGAGGGCGGCGATCTTCTTCGCGTCCTGGCGAAGATTGTCGGCGCGGTCCAGGTCTGCGCCGGTGAAGCCAGGGGTGTTCATGCGATCACTTCCATTCCCTCACCCTTCCCACGGCTTCGCCGCGGGCCCCTTCCCTCTCCCCTGCAGGGAGAGGGAGTTACCTGCCCCCTCTCCCATGTGGGGAGAGGGAGGGGCCCGCCCTGCGCAGCAGGGTGGGAGGGTGAGGGCACAGGCCGGGCGAACGGCAATCTGCCCCGCCATTCCTTCCCCCGCGCCGCCAGCCGCGCGAACAAAGTCGGCAGCCCCGCTTCCTCGATCCGGTCGATCGGGTGCCAAATCCCGTCCGGAGCCTCCCCCGCCACCTCTCCGCACAACAGCCGCATCGTAAGCGCGAAGTGGGTAAACACATGATCCACACTCCCCGCCTCCCGCCACACCGCCTCCGCAGGCGCCGCATCGGTTGGAAGCGCAAGCATGCCCCCAAGCAACCCCTTGGTCGGCCGGCGAACGAGCAGCACGCGCCCCTCATGCTCCAGCCACCAGGCGGTGCCCTCGCGCTTCGGCTTCGCCGCCTTTGGGGCCTTGCGCGGATAGAGCTCCCCCTCCCCCGCCTGCCCTGCAGCGCAGAACGACAGCAAAGGACAGCGCGGGCAATCCGGCGCGCGCGGGGTGCAGACGGTGGAGCCGAGGTCCATCATCGCCTGCGCGAAATCGCCGGCGCCTGCCTCGGGCGTGATCGTGTCGGTGAGGTGATACAGCCTCTCACGCGACCCGGGCAACGGCTCCTTCACGGCGAACAGCCGGGAAACCACCCGCTCGACATTGGCGTCCACCACCACCGCCCGCCGCCCAAACGCGATCGATGCAATCGCCGCGGCGGTGTAGCGGCCGATGCCGGGGAGCTTGCGGAGCGCCTCCTCCGTATCCGGGAAAACCCCTCCCCCCGCCGCAACTGCGCGGGCGCAGGCGATCAGGTTGCGGGCGCGGGCGTAGTAGCCGAGGCCTGCCCAGGCCGCCATCACCTCCGCTTCCTCCGCCCGGGCCAGCGCGGCCACCGTCGGCCAGCGCGCGGTGAACCTCTCGAAATACGGCTTCACCGCCGCGACGGTGGTCTGCTGGAGCATGATTTCCGACAGCCACACCCGGTAGGGATCGGCCGTGCCGCCGCCTTCCACCCGCCACGGCAGCCGCCTTTTATCCACAATATACCAGCGCAGCAGGGAAGATGAGACATCGACGGCCATGACCCGCTATGCCATGCTCCGCGCCATGGGCAAACCGGGCGGAACAGCGAAAAAGAAGGTGGAGGACGCGCCGCGCTCCAGGCGGGCGCGGCCGGTGTCCGATCTCTTGCCGTCGGTCGGCGGGGCGGCGTTCAAGCGCTTCGGCTTCGTCCAATCCTCCGTCGTCAGCCGCTGGAAGGAGATCGTCGGCGATCGCTATGCCGGTGTCTCCGCGCCCGAATCGATCCGCTTCCCCGCCGGCAAGCGTGCCGGCGGCGTGCTGACTTTGGTGGTGGAGGGCGCCCACGCGCCGATGATCCAGCACGTCGTGCCGGTGATTATCGAGCGGGTGAACCGCTTCTTCGGCTACGCCGCGGTGGAGCGGGTGCAGTTCAGGCAAGGCGTGGTTAAGCTTGCCCGCACCAAGCCCCGGGTCGCGCCGCCTTCGCTTCGCCCGATTCCGGCGGAGCTTGGCGATTCGCTGCGCGGCATCGCCGATCCGGAGCTTCGCGCCTGCCTTGAAGCGCTTGCGCGCGGAGTGGCGGATAGCCAAGAAGCGGCGGTCGGCGGCACAAGCGTGTCGATCCCCGTGGTGGGCAGGATTGGAGACAGAAAGAAATGAAGGCATTCAAGCTCAGCGCGGCGGCGATTGTTGCGCTTGCCCTCGCCGGGTGCAGCGGCGATAAGGCCGGCGGCAATGGCGTGGCGGCGGCGGACTTCAAGGTCGAGCAGATCGCGGCGCCGAACGGCGGCGACTGGTCGCAGATGGTCACGCAGACGCCCGACGGCGGGTTCCTGATGGGCAACCCCGCGGCCAAGGCGAAAGTCGTCGAATACGGCTCGCTGACCTGCAGCCACTGCGCCGATTTCGCAGAAAACGGCCAGCCGAAGCTGATCGAAAAATATGTGAAATCGGGCCAGGTGAGCTTCGAATTCCGCAATTTCGTCCGCGATCCCGCCGACATGGCCGCCTCGCTGATTGCGCGCTGCAACGGCGCCGGCGGCTTCTTCCCCCTGGCCGATCAACTCTTCGCCACCCAGAGCGACTGGCTCGGCAAGCTCCAGAACATGCCGGCCGAACAACAGGCGCAGCTTCAGAACCTGACCCCGGCCCAGCAGGTAGGCATCTATGCCCAGGCCACCGGCCTGATCGATTTCGCGCGGGTTCGCGGCATTCCCGCAGCGCGCGCCCAAGCCTGCGTCGCCGACGCGGCGCAGGTCCAGCGGCTGGTCGAGATCGGCCAGAAAGCGGGCCCGATCCCCGGCACGCCAACCTTCCTGATCAACGGCAACCAGGTTCCCAACAGCGCCGATTGGAAGACGCTTGAACCCGCACTCCAGCAGGCGCTGAAGTGAAGGCCGTGGCGATCCTCGGCGCGGCGGCGCTGGTCGGAGCGGCGTTGCTTGTCCCTCAGGCCGGGGCCGCGCCGGTGGCCAAGCGCACCGCCGCGCCGTTCAACTGGAGCAAGCGGGTTGCGGCGACGCCGGAGGGCGGCTTCGTGATGGGGAACCCCGCGGCCAAGGTGAAGCTGGTCGAATACGGCTCGCTGACCTGCGGCCATTGCGCGGCCTTCAGCGCCGCGGCCTTCGACGCCAAAACCGGTTCGCCGCTGCTCGCCGAGGTGCGCAGCGGCAAGGTGAGCTACGAATTCCGCAGCTTCGTCCTGAACGGCATGGACGTTGCCGCGACCCTTGTCGCGCGCTGTGCGGGGCCGGTCGGCTTCTTCCGCTACGCCGACCGGGCGTTTGCCACCCAGGCGCAGTGGATGGGCCGGATCAGCGGCGTGCCCGAGGCCCAGAAGGAACAGATGAAGGCGCTGCCCCCGGGCGAGATGCTGGTGCGCATGGCGGAGATCGGCGGGCTCGTTCAACTGGGTGCGCAAAGCGGCGTGCCGGCGGCGCGGGCGAAAGCCTGCCTTGCCGACGCCGCCGCCTTGGACCGGCTCGGCAAGATGTACGAGGCGGCCGACAAGCTCGGCGTCGCCGGCACGCCGACATTCTTCATCAACGGCCGGAATGTCGGCACCCAGACCTGGGCGACGCTTCACCCGATGCTTCGGCAAGCGGGGGGATAAGGCCGCGATGCGCTCGGGGGGGCGGGCATGCAGATAAAGCGGCTGAAGCTTTCAGGCTTCAAGAGCTTTGTCGAGCCTTCCGAGCTGCGTATCGAGCCCGGCCTTACCGGCGTCGTCGGCCCCAATGGCTGCGGCAAATCCAACGTTCTGGAAGCCATTCGCTGGGTGATGGGCGAAAGCTCTCCCAAGTCGATGCGCGGCGCGGGCATGGACGACGTGATCTTCGCCGGCACCGCCACGCGGCCCGCGCGGGACTTCGCCGAAGTGACTCTGCTGGTCGAGCGCCAGGCCGAGGATCTGCCCGGCGACGTGTCGGTCGCGCCCGCGGGCGACGTCGAGATTACTCGGCGAATCGAGCGGGGCGCGGGCTCGGCCTACCGGGTCAACGGACGGGATGTGCGGGCCAAGGACGTCGCCTTGCTGTTCGCCGATTCGGCGACCGGCGCGCACTCCCCTGCCCTGGTCAGCCAGGGCAAGATCAGCGCGATCATCTCCGCGAAGCCGACCGAACGGCGGCTGATGCTGGAGGAAGCGGCCGGGATTTCGGGGCTTCACGTCCGCCGCAAGGACGCCGAGCAGAAGTTGCGCGCGGCCGAGGCCAACCTCACCCGGCTCGACGAAGTGCTCGGCGACATGGAGCAGCGCGCCGCGGCGCTCCGGCGCCAGGCCAAGGCGGCGGAGCGCTACCGCAAGCTTTCCGAGCAGATCAGGGTCGCCGAAGGGCGGATGATCTTCTCCCGCTGGCGCGAAGCCGCACGGGCGGCGGACGCGGCGAAGATCGAGGCCGACGGCGCGTCGGGCGCGGTCGAGCGGGCAGCGGAGGCGCAGCGCGCGGCGGCGGCCTGGCAGACCGAGGCGGCGCGCGGCGTGGCGGGGAGAAGAAGCGCGGCGCAGGCCGCCCGCGACGCGGCGACATCGCTCGGCCACAAGTTGGCGACCCTCAAGGCCGAGCGCGACACCGTGGCGCGGCGCATCAAGGAACTGGCCGACCGGCGCGCAACCTTGCTCTCCGACCGGGCGCGCGAGGCGGCGCTGGCGGAGGATGCCAAGGCGGCTTTGGCCCGACTCAAGGGCGAGGCGCGCGACATCGCGGCGCGGCTTGCGGCGGCGGAAGCGGCGCGTGGCACGATCGATGTTCGCACGGTTGACCTTGAAGATGCGGCCCGCAACGCGGAAGCCGAACTCGGCAAGGCGCGGGCGGTACAGGCCGCCGAGCAGGCGGAGGCGCGGGTTGCGCAAGCGGCGCTGGAAAGCGCTCGGGCCAAATTGGCGCGCGCCGAGGTCGAGATGGGGCGGCTGAACCAGCAACTCGGAGCGCTCGGCGACGAGAAGCCGCTCGTGGAAAGCCTGCAGGCCGCACGGGCAAAGCGCGAGGCAGCGGAGAAACGGCAGGCGGAGGCCGCTCAGGCAATCGCTGCGGCCGAGACCCGGCGCCAGCAAGCCGCCGCCGCACGCGACGCAGCGGAGAGCGAGGGCGCATCAGCACGGGCTGCGCATGCCGCGCTCGAATCCGAGGCGCGGGCGCTGGCGAAGGCCACCGAGGGCGCGACCGGCGACCGGGCGATCAACCACCTGAAGGCCGAGCCTGGCTTCGAGCGCGCGCTTGCGGCGGCGCTTGGT
>Ga0190273_10000156_pt1 | contig 34795 bp, 39 predicted proteins | sample Popmic504IS_FD_134513 | JGI IMG/M metagenome (GOLD analysis project Ga0190273, IMG submission 134513) | Populus adjacent soil microbial communities from riparian zone of Shoshone River, Wyoming, USA - 504 IS | ecosystem: Environmental > Terrestrial > Soil > Riparian zone > Trees stand | place... | reverse complement strand
GGCCAATAGGTCGTCTCGCGCATGAACTCGGTGTCCACGGCGATGAACGGCTGGCCTTTCAGGGACTTACAAAACGCCGCCAGTTCGGCGGTGGTGGTAATCGGCGTCATCGGCTAGCTATAGCCCCGCGAGCGGGCGAGTCTGCAAGGGGCAAGCGTCGCGATGCGCCCAAAACCGCCTTCTCTGAGACCTTTGAGCACCCCATGACCGAGCGGCCCAACGGCCTCACCTACGCGCAGGCCGGTGTCGATATCGACGCCGGTAACGCCCTCGTCGAAGCCATCAAACCATTAGCGAAAGCCACCCGCCGGCCGGGCGCGGAGGCGGGGCTGGGCGGGTTCGGGGCGCTGTTCGACCTCAAGGCGGCCGGTTACGACGACCCGCTGCTGGTCTCGACCACGGACGGCGTCGGCACCAAGCTGAAGATCGCCATTGAGACGGGGCTGCACGACACGGTCGGCATCGATCTGGTCGCCATGTGCGTCAACGACCTGCTGGCCCAAGGCGCCGAGCCGCTGCTGTTCCTCGACTACTTCGCCACCGGCAAGCTCGATGTGGCGACCGCCACGCGCGTGGTGGCCGGCATCGCCGAGGGCTGCCGCCAGGCGGGCGCGGCTCTGGTGGGCGGCGAGACGGCCGAGATGCCGGGCATGTACGCGGACGGCGAGTACGACCTGGCGGGCTTCACCGTCGGGGCGGTGGATCGCGACGGGGTGCTGCCGAGGCTGGACGCCCAGCGCGCGGGCGACGTGCTGATCGGCGTGGGAGCGAGCGGGCCGCATTCCAACGGCTATTCGCTGGTGCGCCGGGTTGTGGAGCGCTCGGGTCTGGCCTGGGACGCGGCCTGCCCGTTCGCTGACGGCACGCTGGCGGAGGCGCTGATGGCGCCCACCCGCATCTACGTGAAATCCACCCTGCCGCTGATCAAGTCCGGCCGCATCAAGGGCGCGGCGCACATAACCGGCGGCGGCCTGATCGAGAACCCGCCGCGCGCCATCGCCGAGGCGCTGGTCCCGAAGATCGACTGGAACGCCTGGGACTTGCCGCCGGTGTTCGACTGGCTGCAGCAGGTCGGCGGCGTCGCCGATCACGAGATGCGCCGCACCTTCAACTGCGGCGTGGGGTTCATGCTGATCTGCTCGCCGCAGGACGCGGAGCCGGTGCTGGCCGCCCTCCTCAACACCGGTGAGGACGCTTTCATCTGCGGTGAACTGGCCACCGCATGAGCCGCGGCCCCCGATGAAGGCGAGAGTCGGCGTGCTGATCTCCGGCCGGGGCTCCAACATGGAAGCCCTGATCCGGGCCGCCCAGGCGCCGGACTGCCCCTATGGGGTGGCGCTGGTGCTCTCCAACAGGCCGGACGCCGGCGGGCTGGAACTGGCCCGCTCGCTGGGTGTCGAAGCCCGCGCCATCGACCAGCTCCAGTTCAGCAAGGACCGTGAAGCCCACGAACGCGCCATCGACGCGGCGCTGCGCGAAGCCGGATGCGAGTACGTCGCCCTCGCCGGCTACATGCGCGTCCTGACGCCCTTCCTGGTCGGCGCCTGGCAAGACCGGATGGTCAACATCCACCCCTCCCTGCTGCCCAAATACCCCGGCCTCGCCACCCACCGCCGCGCGCTGGAAGCAGGCGACGCCGAAGCCGGCTGCACCGTCCACCTCGTCACCAACGACCTCGACGACGGCCCCATCCTCGGCCAGGCGAAAGTTCCGATCCTGCCGGGTGACGATGAAGCGTCACTGGAAAAGCGGGTGCTCGCCGAGGAGCACCGGCTCTATCCGACCGCGTTGGCGAAGCTGGTGAAGGCCTAGCCGACGATTTCGGCGTCGGTGAAGAACTGGGCGATTTCGATGGCCGCGTTGTCTTGGCTGTCGGAGCCGTGGACGGAGTTCTCGCCGACGCTCTCGGCGTAGAGCTTGCGGATGGTGCCTTCGGCGGCGTCCTTCGGGTTCGTGGCGCCCATGACTTCGCGGTACTTCGCCACGGCGTTGTCGCCTTCCAGCACCTGCACGACGACCGGCTCGGAGATCATGAAGTCGACCAGTTCGCCGAAGAACGGGCGCTCCTTGTGGACGTCATAGAAGGCTTCAGCCTGCTGGCGGCTCATGCGGATGCGCTTTTGGGCGACGATGCGCAGGCCGGCGTCTTCGATCACCGCGTTGACCTTGCCGGTCAGGTTGCGCCGCGTGGCGTCCGGCTTGATGATCGAGAAGGTACGTTCAGTCATTTGGCTGTTGCCCACACATAAAGTTGTTGTCGAGGAGGTCGCGGCTTATAGCCCTGCGCCTCCGCAGAGCCAACCACCCCTTAAGCATGCTCCAGATCAACGACCTCACTTACGACGCCTGGGGGCGCCGCTTCTTCGATGAGGCGAGCGTCACGATCCCGGCCGGCGCGAAGGTCGGCGTGGTCGGCAGGAACGGCGTCGGCAAGTCGACCCTGTTCGGCCTGATCAAGGAACAGCTGTCGAGCGGCGGCGGCGAGATCAGCCTGCCCAAGGCCGCCCGCATGGGCTCGGTCGACCAGGAGCATCCGGCCACGCCCGTGACGCTGATGGAGACGGTGCTGGCCGCCGACGTGGAGCGGGCGCGGCTGACCGCCGAACTGGACACCGCCGAGCCGGAGCACCTGGGCGAAATCTACGCCCGCCTGATTGAGATCGACGCCGACCGCGCGCCATCACGGGCCGCCGAAATCCTGTCGGGCCTCGGCTTCACGCAGGAAGACCTCAGCCGCCCGATGGCCGAGTTCTCCGGCGGCTGGCGGATGCGGGTGGCGCTGGCGGCGGCCCTCTTCGCCGAGCCGGAACTGCTGCTGCTCGACGAGCCGACCAACTACCTCGACCTCGAAGGCGCCCTGTGGCTCGAGGCGCGGCTGAAGAAGTACCCGCACACCGCGCTCATCATCAGCCACGACCGCGAGCTGCTGAACAACTCGGTCGGCTTCATCCTGCACCTGTCGGACGGCCAGCTGGAGCTCTACACCGGCGGTTACGACAGCTTCGAGCATCAGCGGGCGCTGAAGGCCCGGCTGGCCGAGGCGACGCGCGCCAAGATCGAGGCCAAGCGCGAGCACATGCAGGCCTTCGTCGACCGCTTCCGCGCCAAGGCTTCCAAGGCCGCCCAGGCGCAGTCGCGGCTCAAGCAGTTGGCCAAGCTGCCGGTGGTGGAGATGACGCTGGAGGACCGCGTCGCCCCCTTCACCATCCCCTCGCCCGCCAAGCCGCTGGCGCCGCCGCTGGTGCGGCTGGAGGACGTGGCGGTCGGCTATGGCGGCCCGCCGGTGCTGCGCAAGCTGAACCTGCGGCTGGATATCGACGACCGCATCGGCCTGTTGGGCGTCAACGGGGCCGGCAAGTCGACGTTCGCCAAGATGATCGCCGACGCCCTGCCCATCGAGCACGGCCACATGCACCGCGACCGGCGCATCAAGGTCGGCTGGTTCCACCAGCACCAGATCGAAGCGCTCGACCCCACCGACACGCCGCTGGAGATCATCCGCCGGCGCATGAAGGAGTCCAGCGAGGCGCAGCGGCGCTCGAAACTCGCCCAGTTCGGCTTTCCGTACGAGAAGGTCGACACCACCGTCGCCAGCCTGTCGGGCGGCGAGCGGGCGCGGCTGCTACTGAACCTGGTGGCGATGGACGCCCCGCACCTGCTCATCCTGGACGAGCCGACCAACCACCTGGATATCGACTCGCGGCGGGCGCTGCTGGACGCGCTCAACGACTACGACGGCGCGGTGATCCTCATCACCCACGACCGCTCGCTGATGGAGCTCGTCGCCGACCGGCTGTGGCTGGCTGCTGATGGCACGGTGAAGCCCTACGACGGCGACATGGATGACTATGCCAGGTTCGTGCTGGACCGGGCGCGGGTGGCGGCTCGGGCGCCGTCGCAGGTGGCGCGTGAAGAGCCGGTCGCCCCGCCTCCTCCCCGCGCCGCGCCCGTGCCTCCAGGGCCGCTGAAGCGCAAACTGGAAGCCGCCGAGCAGGTGCTCGCCCGCACCACCGCCCAACTGGCCGACCTCGACCGCCAGCTCGCCGACCCCGTCATCTACGTCAAAGACCCCGCCAAAGCCGCTGAACTCGGCCGCCGCCGCGAGAAGGCGCAGACAGCGCTGGACGATGCGGAGGCCAAGTGGATGGCTGCGGCCGAGGCGTACGACGCCGCGGTCAAGGCGTTTGCGTAGCCCTGCGTGGTTCCAGACGCTCGGCTGAGGCCTCGCTCTCACCATGACGAACTTTGTTGCAGCCCAACCACTTTGGTCATCCTGAGGAGCGGCGAAGCCGCGTCTCGAAGGACGCACTAGCCGCACTTCACCTCTTTGATGATCCCCGTCACCTGGTCGAAGAAGATGTTCAGGCGCTGGGGGTTGTAGTCCATCGTCACCGGGCAGGTGGTGCACGCCACGCGGCGCAGGGCGGGGTTCACCGGCACGGGGATTTCGTTCTTGTGGCGGCCGATCAGGTACTGCAGCTCGTCCGAGCGGCAGGAGTCGCGCACCGGCTCGGGTGGGGGCGGAGGCGGCGCGGGCGGCGGAGCGGGGTCGACGATGGGCGTGACCGGCGTCTCGCGCGGCGCTTCCACCTGGACGCAGGCGACGAGTGTAAGGGCGGCCAGCAGGCCAAGACGCTTCATGCCTGCTTCTCCCAGCCGCGTTCGGCGCCCTGCTTCCAATAGGAAACGGTGCGGCCTTCCTTCTTGAACACCTTCCAGCTCGCCCGCGCCTTCGCCAGCGCGGTCTCGTCCCGGCCGTCGAACAGGACGATACAGCGTTCGTGGGCGCCCAGATCGCCGGGATCGGCGCCGTCGATGAGGAACAGGGCCTCAGCGCCGTTCGGGGTGTCCAGCGTGGTGGTCAGCAGCACAGGCTGGTGCTCGGCAAAGGGCTCGTCCGCCATGCCGTGGGCCAGGAAGCTGTCGTCGCGCCAGCTCCACAGCCAGCTGTCGAAGTGTTCGACCCGCTCGGGCTGCGGCGTGCGAACCACCGCCTTCCAGCCACGCGCCAGCGTCTTCTCCAGCAGCTCCGGCAGCACCTGCTCGAGCCCGGATCGCTCCAGGTGGTAGAACCAGACTTCGCAGCCACCGTCAGCCATCCGCGAAGCTTAGCCTTCGTAAGCGTCCTGAACCATCCGGTTCAGCAGCCGCACGCCGAAGCCGGTGGCGCCGTCGGGGATGGTGGGTACGGTCGACGGCTTTTTCCAGGCGGTCGAGGCGATGTCGAGGTGGGCCCACGGGAGGCCGTTGACGAACTTCTGCAGGAACAGCGCCGCGGTGATCGAACCGGCCGGGCGGCCGCCGGTGTTCTTGACGTCGGCGGCCATGCTCTCGATCTGCTTGTCGTACTGCGGCGGCAGCGGCAGGCGCCACAGCGGCTCGCCCTCGGCCTTGGAGGCCGCGAGAAGATTGTCGGACAACTCGTCGTTATTGCTGAACAATCCGGCATAGTCGTTGCCGAGCGCGATGATGATGGCGCCGGTCAGCGTGGCCAGGTCGACCATGAACTTCGGCTTGAAGCGGTCCTGGCAGTACCAGAGCGCATCGGCCAGCACGAGGCGGCCCTCGGCGTCGGTGTTGATGACCTCGATGGTCTGGCCGGACATCGAGGTGACGATGTCGCCTGGCCGCTGGGCCGCGCCGTCGGGCATGTTCTCGACGAGGCCTAGGATACCGACGACGTTGGCTTTGGCCTTGCGGCCTGCCAGCGCGTGCATGAGGCCGGCCACGGCGGCGGCGCCGCCCATGTCCCACTTCATGTCCTCCATGCCGTCGGCCGGTTTGATGGAGATGCCGCCGGTGTCGAAGCAGACGCCCTTCCCCACAAAGGCGATGGGTTGCGCGTTGGGATCGGCCGCGCCCTTCCACTGGATGACGACCAGCTGGCTGTCGCGCACGCTGCCCTGCCCGACGCCGAGCAGCGAGCCCATGCCGAGGTCGGCCATTTCCTTCTCGCCGAGAATCTCGACAGTCAGGCCGAGCCGCTCCAGCTCCTTCACCCGGCGTGCGAACTCGACCGGGTAGAGGATGTTGGCGGGCTCGGAAACGAGGTCGCGGCTGAAGGTCACCGCATCGGCCACCGCCGACAGCGGCTCAAAGGCCGTCTGCGCGGCGCCCACGTCGGCGGCGGCGATGCGAACGGTCTCGATCGACGGCTTCTTCTCGGCCTTCTCGGTCGTGCGGTACTTGTCGAAGCGATAGGAGCCCAGCCGCACGCCGAACGCGGCCCGGGCGGGCTCGGACGGGAAGCGAATCAGCAGCTCCGTCGCGCCCGACGCCTGCACGGCCCGATAGGCCGACGCGGCGGCGTTCTCGACGCCCTGCGCGTCTAGGTCCTCGACCTTGCCGGCGCCGATCACCAGCACCCGCGCCGCCTCGACGCCCGACAGGGCCAGCACTTCCAGCGACTGGCCCTTGGCGCCGGTGAACCGGCCGGCGGCGATGGCTCTGGCGATAGCCCCGCCCGAGGCGGCGTCCAGTCCTTGCGCCTCGGCCGAGAGGGCGCCGCCCTCATGGGCCAGAACGGCGATGGCGGAGCCGGGGTTAAGGGCCGCGTCTGCGGCCACGAATTCGATGCGCATAGTCACTCCTGAAACCTTTGACGCGGGCATAGTCCAAGCGCATCGCCCATGAAAGCGGCGTTTCCCAAAGCTGTGGCGCAGGCGGTTGTAACGGCGTCCCGGCGACGTGTAGAACGGGCTGCCCGCCCCGGGGCTCCCGACGACCCCGCTCATGCGCCTGATCGAACGTTATCTGTTCCGCCAGCTCCTCGGGCCGACCCTGCTGGCGGTCGGTGCGCTCGGCGGCGTGGCGCTGCTCAGCCAGAGCCTGTCGGCCCTCGACATCATCGTCGACCAGCGCCAAAGCGCGCTGGTGTTCGTCAAGGTCACGCTGCTGGCGCTGCCGATGCTGATCAACATGATCCTTCCGGTGGCGGTGTTCGTGGCGGCGCTGGTGGCGCTGAACCGGCTGCAGACCGAGCAGGAGCTGATCGTCTGCTCGGCCGGCGGCATGTCGCGCTGGCGGCTGATCTCGCCGGCCATCCGGCTAGCCGTCTATGCGGTGCTGCTGGGGCTGGTCATCAACCTGTGGGTTCAGCCGCTGTCCTATCGGACCATGCGGCAGACGCTGTACGAGGCGCGGACCGACCTCGCCGCCACCCTCGTCCGCGAGGGCGAGTTCACAGAGCCGGTGTCGGGCTTGACCATCTACGGCCAGACGGTGCAGCGCGATGGGCGCATCGACAACCTGTTCATCCATCAGGAGCTGCCCGGCGGCGGCGCGGCGACCTACACCGCCAGGGAAGGCCGCATCGGCCGTCGTGACGGCGCGCCGGTGCTGATCATGCGCCAGGGCTCGACGCAGCAGTTCTCCCAGCGCGGCGTGCTGAACTTCCTGAGCTTCGAGGAGTACGCCTTCGACCTCGGGCCCTTCCTCAAAGGCGGCGACAACATCCGCTACAAGGCCTCGGATCGCTACCTGCACGAGCTCTTCTTCCCCGACCTCACGATCAAGGAGGAGCGCGACAACCGCGTCCGCTACCTCTCGGAGGCGCACTCGCGGCTGGCCTCGCCGCTCTACAGCATCACCTTCATGGCGCTGGCGTTGGGCGCGGTGGTCGGCGCCGGCTTCAGCCGCCTGGGCTATGGGCGGCGCATCGCCATGATCGCGGGCATAGCGGCGCTGGTCAGGATCGTCGGCTTTGCAGTGCAGGCGGCGTGCGACGACAACGCCATGCTCAACGCCGGCCAGTATCTAGTGCCGATCCTCGGCGCGTGGTGGGGCTTTGGGCAGGTGTTCCGCAAGCCCGTCAGGCGGCGCAAGCGCAGGCCCCTGCCCGCCGGAGCCCCAGCATGAGCGCTATGGGCAGGATGGAGCGCTATGTGCTGGCCGGCACGCTGACGGCGGTGGCCGGGGCGCTGGCGGTAATCGGCTCGGTGGTGTTGCTGATCGAGTTCGTCGACATCTCGCGCACGGTCGGCGGCCGGGCCGAGGCGGGGTTCGGCGAGATGCTGTGGCTGACCATGCTGAAGGCGCCGGCGACGCTGCTGGTGCTGCTGCCCTTCTGCTTCCTGTTCGGCACGCTGGCGGCCTACGTCGGGTTCAACCGGCGCAGCGAGCTAATCGCCATGCGGGCGGCGGGGGTGTCGGCCTGGCGCTTCGTTCTGCCGGCCGCGCTGGCGGCGTTCGTAATCGGCGCGCTGGCGGTCGGGGCGCTCAACCCGCTGACGGCCATGCTGACGGCGAAGTTCGAGCAGGCGCGCACCGACCTGCTCGACGACTACATGGCGGCCACGCCCAAGGAGACCTGGCTGCGGCAGGGGGATGAGAACACGCAGGTTGTCATCCGCGCGGAGGACCACGACCGTATTGAGGGCACCATCCGGCTGAAGGGCGTGTCGCTGTTCGTCTATTCCGTCGATCCGCGCGGCGGCCTGCGCTTTTCCCGGCGCATCGAGGCGCAGGAGGCGCGGCTGATGCCCGGCTACTGGCGGCTGACCGGCGTGCGGGAAGCGGCTCCCGGCGCGGCGTCCGTGCGCTCCGAGAGCCTGACCATCCCCTCGACGCTCGAAGAGGAAGACGCCGTCGAGCGGTTCTCCTCTCCCGACGCCATCGCCTTCTGGCGACTGCCGGCGACCATCCGCTGGACCGAGCAGGCGGGCTTCTCGGGCCTCAGCTACCGGCTGCGGCTGCAGCAGCTGCTGGCCACGCCGCTGCTCTTTGCGGCCATGTCGGTGCTGGCGGCGGCGTTTTCGCTGCGGCTGATCCGGCTGGGCGGGCTGGCCAGGCTGGCGGCGTCGGGCGTGGCGCTCGGCTTCGTGTTCTTCTTCTTCAACCAGTTCTGCGGTGCGCTCGGCAAATCGGAGATGATCCCGCCGTTCGCCGCCGCCTGGGCGCCGCCGCTGCTGGCGCTGTTATCGGGGCTGACGCTGCTTTGTTATACCGAGGACGGCTGAACGGGCGCCAGTGAGTCGGGCTTGTGAGTCGGTGTCGGGACGGGTAGGCGCGGCTGGCGGGGCGTGTAGGAATGAGCGCGAAATGAACGAGGTCAGCCGGTCCGCCAAGCGCCCGACGCGCGCGCGCCTCCTCGCCGGGGCCGCCGCCCTGAGCCTGCTGGCCCTCGCTCACCCGTCACTCGCCCAGACCGCCGCCCCCGCCGCGGCGCCCGCCGATGGCCTCGCGCCGGAAGCCTTCTTCCTGGAAGCCGACCAGGTCATCCAGAACGATGGTGAGAACGTCGTCACCGCCAAAGGCGACGTCGAAGTCCGGTATCAGGGGCGCACGCTGCGGGCGCAGGAAGTGACCTACGACCGCGCCACCGGCGTCGTCACCGCCAGCGGCCAGACCACGCTTATCAATCCCGACGGCAGCGCCCAGTTCGCCGAGGCCATCACCCTCGATGACCAGATGCGGGCCGGTATCGCGCAGGGCTTCTCCACCCGCCTGCCCGGCGACGTGAAGATCGCCGCCGCCAGCGCCGTGCGCCGCAGCGAGACGGTCAGCGAGCTGAACAAGGCGATCTACACCCCCTGCCCCGTCTGCGTGGACGCCCAGGGCAAGCAGCACGGCCCGACCTGGTCGATCCGGGCCGACAAGGTGGTCCAGGATAGGGACCGCCAGATCGTCTACTACCGCAACGCCACCATCATAATGTTCGGCGTGCCGGTCTTCTACACGCCGGTGTTCTGGCACGCCGACCCCAGCGCCGAGCGCAAGTCGGGCCTGCTGACGCCGAAGCTGACCGCCTCGCGGCGGCGGGGTCTTTCTTACGAGCAGCCGTACCTGCAGGTGATCTCGCCGTCGCAGGACCTGATCCTCAGCCCGCAGTTGAACACCAAGGTGAACCCCTTCCTCAATGCCGCCTGGCGCAAGCGCTTCTACGCCGGCCGGATCGAGGCGCGGGGGGGCTACACGTACGAGGCGGAGCTGGACGGCGAAGGCCACCGGCTGGGGAACACGACCTCGCGCAGCTACGTGCTAGCAGACGGCCAGTTCGACATCAACGACTACTGGCGCTGGGGCTTTTCGGCCGAGCGGACCTCCGACGACCTTATCTTCGACAAGTACGACATCAGCGACGTCTATGCGCAGCGCGGCCTGATCATGACCGACGACCGCCGCCTGACCTCGCAGCTCTATGCGACACGGCAGGACCAGCGGTCCTACTTCTCGATGGCCGCGCTCAGCATCCAGGGGCTGCGGCCGACCGACATCGACCGCACCTTCCCGACCATCGCCCCGCTGATCGAGGCGCGGTGGGAGCCGCGCGGGCCGGTGATGGGGGGGCGGCTGCGGCTGCTGGGCGGCGGCGTGGTGCTGACCCGCGACCAGTCTGCCGAGCTCGGCTCCTCGCGCGATGATCCCGGCATCGACAGCCGCCGGGCGACGGCGCAGGCGGACTGGCGCAGCGACTACACCTTCGCCAGCGGCCTGCGAGTGTCGCCGTTCGCCAACCTGCGCGGCGATGTCTACTCGATCTCCGACCTGCCCGGCGGCGAGGAGCATAGCGAAGGTCGGCTGCTGGGCGCGGCGGGCGTGGACCTGCGCTGGCCCTTCTTCCGCCGCGATGGCGACCGGACCATCGTGCTGGAGCCGATGGCGCAGCTGGCCGTCTCGCCCGAGGCCGACCAGATCATCATCGGCTACGACGCCGACGGCCCGGTCTACTTCAACGAGGACAGCCAGGGGCTGGAGTTCGACGAAACCAACCTCTTCCGCACCAACCGGTTCGCGGGCTTCGACCTCTATGAGGACGGCGCCCGGCTGAACGTCGGCGGGCGGGCCAGCGTCATCTATGACAACGGCCGCGGCGGCAGCCTGATGGTCGGCCGTAGTTTCCGCAACGAGCCCAACACCGTCTTCGCCTCCCGCAGCGGCCTGCAGCCGCGCGCCTCCGACTGGATCGTCGCCGCCGAGGCCATTCCCATGGGCGGCGTCGCCCTCTTTTCCCGCGCCCGGTTTGAAGCCGAGACCGGCTCCCTGCGCCGCATTGAGGCGGGCGCCGACGTCAACACCGCCCGGGCCGGCGGCTTCGTGCGCTATCTGCGCGACAACGAGGACGTCTTCGGCGAGCAGCGCGAGGACATCGACTTCGCGGGCGATGCGTTGCTCTACGGCAACTGGGGTGTGACATTCCGCGGCGTGCGCGACCTCGAGCGCGACGTCTGGCGGCGGCAGGAAATCGGCGTCCTCTACCGCGATGACTGCCTCGAAGCCGCCGTCGTCTGGGTGCACGAGGAGACCTTCAACCGCACTCTCGGCCCCTCGGACTCCGTGCAGGTGCGCCTAACGCTCGCCACATTGGGCGATAAAGGCTATGGGCAGTGAAAATCGGGGCGGAATGGGCGCGGGGCCCGCGCCGGACATCAAGGGATTGACCACTTCAATGCGGCTGACGCGTAGCGTGACGAGCCTTGCCCTGGCGGCCTCTTCGGCCCTGGCAATGGCGGCATTCGGCATGAGCGCCCTGGCGCAGGAGGCCGCTCCCGCGCCGGAAGCCGCCGCGCCGGCCGCGCCGAGCGGCATGTCCGAGGCGGTCGTCGCCATCGTCAACGACGATATCATCTCCAGCTTCGACCTCGGCCAGCGCATGCGCCTGCTGATGGTCACCTCCGGCGTGCAGCCGACCAAGGAGAACATCCCGCAGCTGCAGCGCGAGGCCCTGCGCTCGCTGGTCGACGAGCGCCTGCAGCTGCAGGAACTGCGCAAGGTCGAGAAAGAACAGAAGATCGAGATCATCGCCACGCCGGCCGACATCGACGAAGAGATCGCCGAGATCGCCAAGGGCAACAACATGACCGGCCCGCAGCTGGTCGCCTCGCTGGCCGCGCAAGGCATCGGCCCCGAGACGCTGCGCGCCCAGCTGCGTTCGGAGATCAGCTGGCAGCGCTGGATCCAGGGCCGCTACGGCTCGCGGCTTCGCGTCGGCGCCGATCAGGTCAAGGCCCAGCAGGAGCGGCTCGAACAGGCCGCCGCCAAGCCGCAGTACCAGATCGGTGAAATCCTCGTCGACGCCGCCCGCGTCGGCGGCATGCAACAGGCCCAGGAGGGCGCGGCCCAGCTGGTCCAGCAGCTGCAGAAGGGCGCGCCTTTCCCTGCCGTCGCCCGCCAGTTCTCCGCCTCCCCGACCGCGGCCAGCGGCGGCGACGCCGGCTGGATCAGCAGCGGCGAGATGCCTCCGGAAGTCGACGCCGTGCTCGAACAGCTTCGCCCCGGTCAGCTGTCGCAGCCGATCCCGGTGAAGGACGGCGTCTACATCATCTACCTGCGCGAAAAGCGCACCGGCGCCGCGGCGACCCTGATCAGCCTCAAGCAGGCCGCCGTGCCGCTGCCAGGCGATGCGCCTGAGTCGGCCGTGGAAGCCGCCCGCGCCAAGCTCGAATCCCTGCGTCCGAAGGTGACCGGTTGCGACAACATTGAGACTGCCGCCGCGGGCGTTGAAGGGGTACTGGCCGGCGATCTCGGCGAGGCCGAGGTCCAGGATCTGGCCCCCGCCTTCCGCGAAGCCGCTGAAGGCCTGCAGCCCGGACAACTGTCCGCGCCGATCCGCACGCCGGCCGGGCTGCACCTGATCGCCGTCTGCGGCAAACGCCAGAGCGGCGCGCAGATCCCCAGCGCCACGCAGATCGAGAACCGGCTGTTCGGCCAGCAGCTGTCGATGATCTCCAAGCGCTACCTGCGCGACCTGCGCAACTCGGCCACCATCGAGACGCGGTGACGGGAGCGCCACTCGCGCTGAGCCTCGGAGACCCGGCCGGCATCGGTCCGGAAATCACGGCCAAGGCCTGGGCGGCGCTGCGGGAGACCGGCCCTAGGTTCATGGTCATCGGTGACGCCACGCTGCTGGCCTCGACTTCGCGGGCGGGCGGCGCCGGCATCCGCCGCGTCGGCTCGCCCTCGGAAGTCCATACCGTCTTCAAGACCGCGATCCCCGTGCTCGATGTGCCGCTGGCAGCGCCCGTGGTGTCGGGTAAGCCGGCGGCGGCCCATGGGCCGGCGATCATCCGCTGCATTGAGACCGGCGTCGGCCTGGCGCTGTCGGGTGCGGTCTCGGGGCTTGTCACCGCCCCGATCGCCAAGGCTCCGCTATATGAGGCCGGCTTCAAGTTCCCCGGCCATACCGAGTTCCTGGCGGAGCTGACCCTCGACGAGACCTACGACGGCGCGCGGGGGCCTGTGATGATGCTGGTTGCGGGCGGCTTGCGGGTGAGCCTGGTGACCATCCATGAGCCGCTGGCTCGGGTCGCCGCACTGCTCAGCGTCGACAAGATCGTCAATGCGGGCCTGTGCACCGCCCAGGCCCTGCGCCGCGACTTCGGCATCGCCCGGCCCCGGCTGGCGGTCGCCGGGCTGAATCCGCACGCCGGGGAGTCCGGGGCGCTGGGCCGCGAGGAAGTCGAGATCATCGCCCCGGCCGTCGCAGCGTTGCGAGCGCAGGGCGTAAACGCCAAAGGCCCCTACCCCGCTGACACCCTGTTCCACGAGGACGCCCGCGCTGCTTACGACGCCGTGCTGTGCATGTACCACGACCAGGCGCTGATTCCGGTGAAGATGCTCGACTTCTGGAGCGGCGTGAACGTCACGCTCGGCCTGCCGATCGTCCGCACCTCGCCCGATCACGGCACCGGCTTCGACATCGCCGGCCGCGGCCAGGCGCGCCCCGACAGCCTCATCGCCGCCATCCGCCTCGCCGCCGAGATCGCCAAGCGCCGCATTGCGGCATGAACCTCGACGCCCTGCCGCCACTGCGCGAGGTGCTGGAGGCGCACGGCCTGCTTGCGAAAAAGAGCTTCGGCCAGCACTTCCTCCTCGACCTTAACATCACCCGCAAGATCGCGCGGCTGGCCGGCCCGCTGACCGGCGAGACCGTCATCGAAGTCGGCCCCGGCCCCGGCGGCCTGACCCGCGCCCTGCTGGAAGCGGGCGCCCGCGTCATCGCCATCGAAAAGGACCCACGGTTCCTGCCTCTGCTGGCTGAACTCAGCGCCGCCGCTGATGGCCGCCTCACCGTTGTCGAAGCCGACGCCCTTGATGTAGACGAAGCGGCCCTGACTGGCGGTCCCGCCCACATCGTCTCCAACCTCCCCTACAACGTCGGCACGCCGCTGCTGGTCAAGTGGCTGACCGGGCCGTTCCAGCCGCTGTCCATGAGCCTGATGTTCCAGAAGGAGGTCGCCGACCGCATCGCCGCGAGGCCCGGCGACAACGCCTATGGCCGGCTCGCGGTCATCAGCCAGGCGGTCTGCGAGGCCGCCGTGGTCATGGACCTGCCCGCCCGCGCCTTCACCCCGCCGCCGAAGGTTGCGTCCGCCGTGGTGCGGCTGGACCCCCGGGCCGACCGACCGCTGCCTAAAGACCTCGCCGCGCTGGAACGCGTCACCGCCGCCGCCTTCGGACAGCGCCGCAAGATGCTCCGTTCATCCTTGCGAAATCTGGGCGGCGAAGCGCTTTGCGCGGCGGCCGGGATCGACGCCAACGCGCGGGCCGAAGTCATTTCCGTCGAGGGGTTTTTGACCCTCGCCCAGACGCTCCGAAGCCAAAAAGTCTAACCTTCACAATAGATAAGGGGGAACCGTGAGCCGCCCTCAGGAGTAGAGCGCCCGACGACACGGGAGCTCTTCACATGTCAACCGCCCACCAGGAGACCACCCGCCCGAACGGCCACGACGGCATGTTCTCGGGCCTGATGAACAACGAGAAGGTCGACCGCTTCATCCGCTCGCCGAAGATCACCGTGCCACGGCCGGGCAAGCAGCCGATGAACCTGCACACAGATCGGGTCCGGGCCCGTCCCGCCATCGCGCCGAACGTCTCCATGATGCTCGGCGACAACGCCATCGGTCTTGGCCTGTGGGGCCTACTGGCGCCGCGCAGCGTGTCGAACTTCCTGGGCCTGAAGGCCAGCGACACCACCATCCGCACCGTCTTCGGCGCGCGTGAGATGGTCACCGGCGTGACCCTCGCCTCCGACCCGACCAAGGCCGGCATGCTGTGGGCGCGGGTGGCAGGCGACGCCTTCGACATTGCCGTGCTGCGCTCGCTGACCAAGCCCGGGAACCCCAAGGCGTCGAACGCCAAGCTGGCGCTGGGCGTCGTGGTCATCGTCACCGCGCTCGACCTCTACGCCGCCTATCGGCTGACCACCGTCCGCCGCAACTGCCGCTAAAGGAGAAAACCCATGAAAGCCCTTTGCTGGCAGGGAAAGAAGGACATTCGCTGCGAGGAAGTGCCCGATCCGCGCATCGAGGACGCCCGCGACGCCATTGTGCAGGTCTCGTCCTGCGCCATCTGCGGCTCAGACCTGCACCTGATGGACGGCTTCGTGCCGTCGATGATGTGCGGCGACGTGCTCGGCCACGAGATGATGGGCGAGGTGGTCGAGGTCGGCCCCGAGGCCCGCAGCCGCGGCATCAACGTCGGCGACCGCGTGGTGGCGCCCTTCACCATTGTCTGCGGCGAGTGCGAGCAGTGCCGGGCCGGGAACTTCTCGGTCTGCGAGGTGACCAACCGCAACAAGGACCTGGCCCGCAAGATGTTCGGCCATTCGGCGGCCGGCATCTTCGGCTATTCGCACCTGACCGGTGGCTATGCGGGCGGCCAGGCCGAGTATGTCCGCGTGCCATTCGCCGACTCCACGCTGGTGAAGGTCCCCAGCACCCTGAGCGACGACCAGCTGCTCTTCCTGGGCGACATCTACCCGACCGGCTGGCAGGCGGCCGCCCAGTGCGACCTCAAGCCGACCGACACCGTCGCCGTCTGGGGCTGTGGACCGGTCGGCCAGTTCACCGTCCGCAGCGCGCTGATGCTGGGCGTCGAGCGGGTGATCGCCATCGACGACGTGCCGGAACGGCTGCAGATGGCGGCCGACGGCGGCGCCGAGATGCTCGACCGCTCGCAGGTCAACGTGCTCGAGGCGCTCGATGAGATGACCGGCGGCAAGGGCCCGGATGCCTGCATCGACGCCGTCGGCATGGAGGCGCACGGGCCAAACATGATGCTCGACGCCCTCGACCGCGCCATGGTCGCCGTGAAGCTGGAGACCGAGCGGCCGCAAGCCCTGCGCGAAGCCATCATGGCCTGCCGTCCGGCCGGCGTGGTCTCGGTGCCCGGCGTCTACGGCGGCGCGGCCAACATGGTCCCGGTCGGGGCGATGATGAACAAAGGCCTGACCATCCGCACCGGCCAGACCCACGTTCAACGCTGGGCCGGCGAGCTCCTCGAACGCATCGAAGACGGCCAGATCGACCCCTCCTTCGTCGTCACCCACCACGCCCCGCTGACCGAGGGCTCGGAGTGGTACCGCAAGTTCCGCGACAAGGAGGACGGCTGCATCAAGGTGGTGCTGCAGCCTTAGGACACGCGTTTCCACCACCACCGCGTCATCCTAGGCCTTGTGCCTAGGACCCCTGTTTCCTCTGCACGCTGGGCGGGTGTGCTTGCACCCGTCCAGCGCCCGATAGAGGGATCCTAGGCACAAGGCCTAGGATGACGCCATGGGTGTTAAAACTGCCGCGGGACAGGCGTCCACTCAGCGATCTGCGAGTAGAGGTCATCCCAGGTCGGATTGTCCCTCTCGATGAGGTTGATCTTCCACTGCCTCGGCCAACGCTTAAGCGACTTCTCGCGCTGAATCGCGTTGGTCATCAGATCGAAGTGCTCGAACCACACGAGCCGCTTCAAGCCATAGCGCTTCGTGAATCCCGGCCGCGTCTCCTCCCGATGCTGGACGACCCTGCTCAGGAAGCTGCTGGTGACGCCGATATAGATCGTCCCTCTCGGTCGATCCGCCATCATGTAGACGGCGATATAGCTCCCCCGCGTGACCACCCTACAGCGGAATGTTGTCGTGCTTTTTCCAGGGGTTGGAGAGCTGCTTTCCCCTCAGCGACTTCAGCGCCTTGACGATCCGCCGCCTCGTCCCATGCGGCATGATGACGTCGTCGATGTAGCCGCGCTGGGCGGCGACGAAGGGGTTGGCGAAGCGGTCCTTGTATTCGGCTTCCCGGGCCGCCAACGCCTCGGGATCGCCGGCTTCGGCGCGGAAGATGATCTCGACCGCGCCCTTGGCGCCCATGACGGCGATCTCGGCCGTTGGCCAGGCATAGTTGACGTCGCCGCGCAGGTGCTTGGAGCTCATGACGTCATAGGCGCCGCCGTAGGCCTTGCGGGTGATGACGGTGACTTTCGGCACCGTCGCTTCGGTATAGGCGAACAGCAGCTTGGCGCCGTGCTTGATGAGGCCGCCGTACTCCTGCTTGGTCCCCGGCATGAAGCCCGGCACGTCGACGAAGGTGACGATCGGTATGCCGAAGGCGTCGCAGAAACGCACGAAGCGGGCGGCCTTGCGGCTGGAGTCGATGTCGAGCACCCCGGCCAGCACCTGCGGCTGGTTGGCGACGATCCCCACCGGCTCACCGTTCATGCGGGCGAAACCGCAGATGATATTCCTTGCCCATTCGCTTGAGATTTCGAAGAAATCAGCCTCGTCCACGACCTTCAGGATAAGCTCCTTCATGTCGTAGGGCTTGTTGGGGTTGGCCGGCACCAGGGTGTCGAGGGACGGCTCGTCGCGCTCCGCGTCGTCGAAGCTCTCGCGGATCGGCGGCTTCTCGCGGTTCGAGCCCGGCAGGAAGTCGATCAGCCGGCGAATCTGGGTCATGGCCTCGAGGTCGTTGTCGAACGCGCCCTCGGCCACGCCCGACTTAGCCGCGTGCACCCGCGCGCCGCCGAGGTCTTCGTGGCTAACCTCTTCATTGGTGACGGTTTTCACCACGTCCGGTCCTGTCACGTACATGTAGGACGTGTCCTTCACCATGAAGATGAAGTCGGTCATCGCCGGCGAATAGACGTCGCCGCCGGCGCAGGGCCCCATGATGACGCTGATCTGCGGGATGACGCCGCTCGACAGCACGTTCTCGACGAAGATGTCGGCATAGCCCGCGAGCGAATCGACGCCCTCCTGGATGCGGGCGCCGCCGGCGTCGAACAGGCCGATGACCGGCGCGCCGACCTTGGCCGCCTGACGCTGGACCTTGACGATCTTCTGCGCGTGAGCCATCGAAAGAGAGCCGCCGAAGACGGTGAAATCCTTGGAAAATACGTAAACTACGCGGCCGTTGATCGTCCCCCAGCCGGTGACCACGCCGTCGCCTGGCATCTTCTGGTCGGCCATGCCGAAGTCGTTGCAGCGGTGTTCGACGAACATGTCGAACTCCTCGAACGAGCCCTCGTCCAGCAGCAGGTCGAGCCGTTCGCGGGCGCTCAGCTTGCCCTTGGCGTGCTGTTTGGCGATCCGCGCCTCGCCGCCGCCCTGCCGCGCCAGCTCACGGCGTTTTTCAAGCTCTTCAAGGATGTGCTGCACGCCCGATGTCCCCGTTCAAACACTGGCGCAGGGGTTAATCGCGCGGAGGCCCCGTGACAAGCGCCTCACCGCAGGGCGGCGAACCAGCGTTCCAGCATGCCGGCTTCCATGCTGAGGCGCTCAGTCCGCTCGGCGGCCTCGGCGTCGACGCCCCAGAACTCCTCCTGGAAGGCCTCGTCCAGCCGCGACAGCGCGAACGCCTCCTGCCCCGACAGCCGCCCTCGCTGCAATGCCAGCGCCAGCACCGCCGAGCCGAACAGGCCGGTGGCGTGGGCCAGCGCCGCCAGCGAGAAGTCGTCCAGCGTCTCGGCGTATTCGCGGGCGCGGACCAGCGACAGGTGCGGCTGCGGCTGGTGGATGATCCCTTCGACCGCATGGAGCGCGATACCGAGCTCGGCCTGCGCCCACTCCAGTAGCGGCCCCCAGAGGCGCGCCTGCCGCTCCACCAACACCACCGGCTCGGCGGCGTAGTAGCAGAGCAGGTCGGCGGCGGCGTATCGCGCCACTTCGGCCGCGGTCTCACCCCGGTGCTCGCCGATGCGGTCGATGGCGGTGTAGGCAAGCCGCGTCGCCGGCATCGTCGCCATCAGGATGTGCTCGCCCTGCGCCGCCCATTCCCCCGCGATCAAATCGGCCAGCGCCCGAGTGGGCGGCACCAGCGCCTTGCCGGCCGGGCTCCTCGGTGAACGCCCGTCCAGCCGCACCGCGAATCCACCTTCGGCGGGCTCCACGTCCACGGTCTTGTAGAAGCGGCGGAGGCGTTCCAGCGGCTCCTTGTAGCCTCGTGCGCTCACCGGCGGTGTCTCTTGGCGAAGGGTTCGGGGTCGGCTTCGTGTTCGTCGAAGCCGAAACGCTCGAAGCCGGCTTTCATCTCCGGGCTGAGGGGCGCTTCCACGGAAATCATGCCGGCCGAAGGATGCGGGAGGGTCACGCGGCGGGCGTGGAGCTGGAGCTTCAGGCCGCCGGACAGCTCGGCGCTTTTCTCGTCGCCATACTTGGGATCACCGAGGATGGGGTGCCCGATGGCCAGCATGTGGGCGCGCAGCTGGTGGGTGCGGCCGGTGTGGGGACGCAGCGCCACCCAGGCGGCGCGGTGGGCGGCGCGGGAGACGGTGACGTACTCGGTCTCGGCAGGGTCGCCGCGCGGGTCCTTGGGTTCGGCGGGCACGACCAACTCGCGGTCGCCGACGCCCTTCTTGACCAGCGGCAGCTCGATGACGCCCTCGCGCGGCGTCGGGTTGCCGACGACGATCGCCCAGTAGGTCTTCTGTGCCCGGCGTTTGGCGAAGGCGCCGGAGAGCTTGGCCGCCGCGCCGGGCGTCTTGCCGAGGATCAGCACGCCGGAGGTGTCGCGGTCGAGGCGGTGAACCAGCCGCGGGCGGTTCAACCCCTCGCCCCAGGCCGACAGCAGGCGGTCGATGTGCTGGGTGGTCTTGGTGCCGCCCTGCACGGCCAGGCCCGCCGGCTTGTTGAGGACCAGCACCTCTTCGTCCTCGAAGAGCACCATGCCCTTGGCGTAGCGGGTGTCGCGCTCGCTGATCGAACGGTCGGCGGGGTCGGGCGCGTCAGGCAGCGGCGGCACACGGACCTGGGCGCCGGCCACCAGCCGCGTCTCGGGCTTGGCGCGGGCGCCGTCGACGCGGATCTGGCCGGAGCGGGCCAGCTTCTGGATCTGGATGTGGTTCAGGTGCGGCCAGCGGCGCTTGAACCAGCGGTCCAGGCGCACCCCGTCCTCGCCGGCGTCGACATAGAGGGTGCGAACCTCCTTCACGCAAACACCCGCCGGACGATGACGAGGCCCGCGAACAGCGCGGCCACCGACAGCAGCACCGAAGCGGTCGCATAGGTGAAAGCCTGCCCGTACGCGCGCTTTTCGATCATCAGCGCCGTCTCCAGCGAGAAGGCCGAGAAGGTAGTGAAGCCGCCGAGCACGCCGACGCCGAGCAGCAGCCGCCAGCGCTCCTGGTCCGCCTCGCCGCGATGGGCGAGGTAGCCCGCCAGCAGGCCCATCAGCAGGCCGCCGATCAGGTTCACCGCGAAGGTGCCGTAGGGCCATGCCGTGCCGAAGCCGCGCGTCGCCTGCACGCCGACGAGGTAGCGCGCCACCGCCCCTGCCCCGCCACCGAGAGCCACGAAGATCAGCTTGTTCATGGCCCCTTATGCGACGGGCGGCAGGCGTCGGCTAGTAGCCGGGGCGCGGGGCGTTGGGCGCGAGCGCGGCCGCCACGCCGCGCGCGTCATAGACGTCCGGACCGGGCGGGCGGGCGCCGCGGCCTTCGATGATCTCGATGGTGTGGGCGTAGGCCGGGCCCCCGCCGAGGTTCATGCTGGTGCCGATCCCGACGCCGACGCCCGAGCCGCTCCAGCCGCCGTAACGGCCGCCGTAACGGCCGCCGTAGCTGCTGGAGCCGCCGCCCACCGACAGGCGCGGGCCGCTGTTGGCGCTGCCCGCGACGCCGCCGAAGCGGTCGACGACCTGGAACCAGTCGTAGCCGTCGCGCAGCGTGATCTCGGCGGCCCTCAGCAGGGCGTAGTCGGCGATCTGGCGCTCGGGCGCGCCGCCGGCGCCCTGAAAAGTGACGCGGTAGCGGTTGTTTTCAATGCGGTATTCGGAAAAGCCGACCGAGGTGCGGCTGGCCGGGTTGGCGGGGCCGTAGACGGTAGGCGTGACGCAGGCGGCGAGCGCCAGGGCGGCTCCGGCCGCTACGAGTAGGCGTTTCATGTCTGGTCCTTTCGACCGGATCCCTCTGTGGGATTAAGGGCCTTCCGCGCTCAAGGTTCCCATAAGTTCCAGTGACTTGGCGAGGGCGGCGAAGTCGGCGGGCGGCGGCGCCTTCACCCGGTGCGTCTCGCCGGCGGGGTGGGGGAAGCTGAGCGCGGCGGCGTGGAGCATCAGGCGTGGGACGGGGTGGCCACTGAGCGTCAGCGCGCCGCCGTAGCGGACATCGCCGACGATCGGGCGGCCGATGGAGGCGAGGTGCACCCGCAGCTGGTGCATGCGGCCGGTCTCGGGGTTCAGCTCGACGAGCGCCGCGTCTTCGGTGGCCGCGAGCGTGCGGTAGCGGGTCCGGGCGGTCTCGGCGTCGGGGTGAGCGGGCGAGCAGACCCGCATGTAGGCCTCGCGGCCCTGCTCCTCGCGGCGCAGCGGGGTGTCGATGACGCCGCCCTTGGGGGATGGCGCGCCGGCGACGATGGCGAGATAGGTCTTGCGGAAACGCTTGCCCATCAAGGCCTTGCCGAGAAAACCTGCGGCCGGCTTGGTGCGCGCGGACAGGATGACGCCGGAGGTGTCGCGGTCGAGGCGGTGGACGAGGCGCGGGCGGTTGCCGCTGGATTTGGCGAAGGCCCAGAGGAGATCGTCGAGCGTGTGCGCGGCGATGCGGCCGCCCTGGCTGGAGAGGCCGGCGGGCTTGTTGAAGGCGATGACGTGGTCGTCGTGGTAGATGACCAGACCGCGCACGAAGGCGATCTCGTCGGATGTGAGGGTGGCCGGAGGCTTTTGCAGCCGCTGCTTCGGCAAGGAACGAGTCACGACCCCTTCTTCGCCCGCAACTCGTTCCAACGGTCGAGCCGCTCCTTCACGCGCGCCTCGTTGCCCTCGCCCTTTGGGCGTAGAACACCCGCCGCTCCATGCCCTCGGGGAAGTAGTTCTGGCCAGAGAAGCCTTGTTCGGCGTCGTGGTCGTAGGCGTAGCCCTTGCCGTAGCCCAAGCCCTTCATCAGCTTCGTCGGCGCGTTGAGGATGTGCTTCGGCGGCATCAACGAGCCGGTCTCACGGGCGGCGGCGCGGGCGGCCTTGTAGGCGACATAGACGGCGTTCGACTTGGGCGCCGCGGCCAGGTGCACGGTCAGCTGGGCCAGCGCCAGTTCGCCTTCGGGGCTGCCGAGGAAGTCGTAGGTGTCCTTGGCGGCGTTGGCGAGCACCAACGACATCGGGTCGGCCTCGCCGATGTCCTCGGCGGCGGCGCGGATCAGGCGCCTAGCAATAAACAGCGGGTTCTCCCCGCCTTCCAGCATCCGCGCCAGCCAGTAGAGCGCCGCGTCGGGGTCCGAGCCGCGGATCGACTTATGGAGCGCCGAGATGATGTTGTAGTGCTCCTCCCGGTCCTTGTCGTAGGCGGGCGAGCGTTTCTGCAGCACCGTGCCGAGCTCGGCCGGGGTCAGCAGATGGTCCGCGCCGATACTGAACAGGGTCTCGGCCAGCGTCAGCAGATAGCGGCCATCGCCATCGGCCATCGCGATCATCGCCTCGCGCGCCTCGGGCGTGAGCGGCAACGCTGAACCCTCGGCCATCTCGGCCTTCTTCAGCAGGCTCTCCAGCGCCGCCTCGTCGAGCCGCCGCAGCACGAACACCTGGCAGCGTGACAGCAGCGCGCCGTTCAGCTCGAACGACGGGTTCTCCGTCGTCGCCCCGACCAGGGTGACGATCCCCTCCTCCACGAACGGCAGGAAACCGTCCTGCTGAGCGCGGTTGAAGCGGTGGATTTCGTCGACGAACAGCAGCGTCGTCTGGCCGGCCGAGCGGCGCACGCGGGCCTGCTCGAAAGCCTTCTTGAGGTCGGCGACGCCGCTGAACACGGCGCTGAGTTGCTGGAACTCATAGCCCGCGGCCTGGGCCAGCAGGCGGGCGATTGTAGTCTTGCCGGTGCCCGGCGGCCCCCACAGGATCATGGAGGAGAGCCGCCGGGCCTCGGCCATCCTGCGCACCGGGCCTTCGGGGCCGAGCAGGTGATCCTGCCCGACCACCTCATCGAGGGTGCGCGGCCGCAGACGCTCGGCCAACGGCGCGGGGGCGCCGGTGGAAAGGCCCGCGGCTTCGAAAAGATCACTCATGGACCGAGATTACCCGGCCCATGAGCGCTCACCTAGTCCGGGCTTGGTCTAGCCGCGTTCGCCGGCCGTACCGCGCCAGTTGGTCGACAGGGCCTGGGCCTGGTTGAGGTGCGACTGAACCACCGGGATCAGGCCAGCGGAGACGGCCGAGACCGGCGGCCCGGCGTTGGCCGCGCAGGCCTGGTGCAGCGCCAGCGCCTGCTGGTGAGCGGCGACCTGGTCTTGCAGGTACATGGCGTCAAAGCCCGTGCCCGCCGTGCGCAGCATTTCCAGACGCTGGGTCTGGTCGGGCATCAGCGACGGCGGCGGCGGGGCCATGTTGATCGACTGCAGGGCCGCGGCCATCTGGGCGCTGGAGGCGGTGTGCTGGTCGATCATCATCTGGGCGAAGGAGCGCACGCTGGCGTTCTGCGACATCTGCAGGGCGAGACGTCCGGCCTCGATCTCGTACATGTCGCTGGCGCCGGCGCGAACCACGCAGTCCATGCCCGCTTGCGACAGCGACGGTTGCATGACCGCGACCGGGGCGGGTTCAGGCATCGGCATCGGCGGCGGCGGCGCGGGCGTGGCGCAGGCCGAGAGAAGGGCGGCGGCGGCCGCGGAACTGGTGAAGATGCGAAGCATGGTGGGCATTCCTGTCAAGGTTGATGGCAGGCGCGTAACCCACGAACGCCGAACTCTGTTCCGTGGCCCTCCTGCTTGCCTCGGACTCAGGTCCGGAAGTCGGCGCTGATCCGCCGGCCGCCGCGCTCCACCGTCACCCGCCAGGCGCGGGCGTTCGACGACAGCGCCGTGGAGAGATCGCGGACGGTGCGGATCTCGCGGCCGTTGACCTCGCGAACGAAGTCGCCGGGCTGGAAGCCGGCCTCCTGCGCGAACCCGGCCGCCACCCGGGTGACCAGCACCCCCTGCCCGGCGAAGGCGTCGATGCCGAGCGTGTCGGCCGCGGCGGGCGACAGGTTGACCACGGTGGCGCCGGAGAACGGGTTGCGGCCGGTGATGGTGCGCTCATCCGAGGCCGGCGTGTTGGGCGCCTCCTCGGCGCGGATGGTCAGGGTCTGCTCGCGTCCGTTACGCAGGATGGTGACCGGCACGCTCTCACCGATGCGGCGGGCGCCGAACTGGTAGGTGACGGCGCCCTCGTCGTTCACCGGCTGACCGGCGACCGCGACGATGACGTCCCCTTCCCTCAGGCCCGCCCGCGCCGCCGCGCCGCCCGGCCAGACGTCGGCGACCAGCACGCCGCGCGGGGCGGTCATGCCGAGACTGCGGGCGATCTCGCCGGTGACGGTCTGGCCGCGCGCGCCGAGCCATGGCCGCACGACCGAATGGCTGCCGCCGAAAGCCGCGGAGAGCACCTGCTTGGCGGTGGCGGCAGGAATGGCGAAGCCGACGCCGGAGGAGGAGCCCGACCGCGACAGGATGGCGGTGTTCACGCCGATCAGGTCGCCGTCCATGTCGACCAGCGGCCCTCCGGAGTTGCCCGGGTTGATGGCGGCGTCGGTCTGGATGAAGAAGCTGTAGTCGGTGATGCCGACGTTGGAACGGGCCAGCGCCGAGACGATGCCGTTGGTCACCGTCTGGCCGACGCCGAACGGATTGCCGATGGCCAGCACCAGGTCACCGACCTCGAGCTGTTCCTGGTCGTCGATGGCCAGCACGGGCAGGCGCTCGCCTTTGGTGTCGATCTTCAGCACGGCGAGGTCGGAGCGCGGGTCGTCGAGCAGCACGGTCGCCGGCCACTCGCGGCGGTCGGCGGTGACGACCATCACCTCCTGCGCGCCCTCGATATTGTGATGGTTGGTCAGGATGACGCCGTCGGCGCGGACGATTGAGCCGGAGCCCAGCGACTGCTCCACCCGCTCGCGCGGCATGCCCGTGCCGCCGTTGAAGAAGTCCCAGAACGGATCGACGCGCTGGCGCACGACGCGGCGCGAATAGACGTTGACCACGGCCGGCGCGGCCCGCTTCACGACCGGGGAGAAGGAGCTCTTCATGGCCATGGCGCTGGCCGGAGGGCTGCGGGTCGGCTGGGCGAGGCCGGGAACCTGGGCGCTGCTGGCTTGCGGCTGTGAACAGGCTGCCAAGAGGGCGAGTGCGGGGATCAGGACGCGGTAGGCTGTCATGGGGCGTGAGCTCTCCGTCAGGCCGTGAAGCGGCTTAGTCAGCGAAGTTTTCGGGCGCAATGATGGCGTCGCCTCACGCAGGCTGCGGTTCCGCGAGCGGAGCGGCCTTGGCGAAGCGCAGCGCCAGGATGAATCCCAGCGCCATCAGCGCGCCAGCCAGCAGCACCGCCAACCCCGGCATGTGCTGGGTCGCCTCGTTACGCAGAGACCAGGCGAAGATCACCGTGTAGAGGCCCGGCCCTATAAGCCCGGTCAGCCCGGCGATGGATGAGTTCGCGCCCTGAAGCTGGCCCTGCTCGTGCGGCTGCACGCGGCGGGTCATGAGCCCCTGAAGCCCGGGTTGGACTAGGCCCATCAGCGCGAACACCGGCATGCCGATCCAGTAGACCTCTTGCGTGGGTGCAAGGCCGTAGATGGTGAAACCGGCCGCGCCGCAGAACATGCCGAGTAGAAGCGCGCGCCGCTCACCGAGACGCTTGACGCTGGGACCGACCAGCCCGGCCTGGACGACGATGCCGAGCAGGCCGGTGATCATCAGCATCAGCCCGACCTGCTGCATCGACCAGCCGTAGCGGTGGCCGGTGTAGAGCACGAAGATGGCCGGCAGCACGTAATGAGCGAGGTGGAACAGGAACCACAGGCTGGCGAACCCCAGCAGGTCCTTGTGGCTGCGCAGCAGGGTCAGGGAGCCGAGCGGGTTGGCCTTCTTCCAGTCGAAGGCCTTCTCGCGTTTCTCCGGCGGCAGCGACTCCGGCAGGATGAAGTAGCCGTAGAGCCAGTTGGTCAGCGCCAGACCAGCGGCGACGTAGAACGGCAGGCGGATGTTGATCTCGCCCAGATAGCCGCCGAGCGCCGGGCCGATGACGAAGCCAACGCTCCAGGCGGCGCCGATCAAGCCGAAGCTTTTGGCGCGCTTTTCGGGCGGGGTGACGTCGGCGATGTAGGCGCCGGCGGTCGAGAAGCTGGCCGCCGTGATCCCGTGGATGACGCGGCCAAGGAACAGCCAGGCCAGCGACGGGGCCAGCGCCATGAACAGGTAGTCTATGCCGAGGCCAAAGACGGAGATCAGGATCACCGGGCGGCGGCCGTAGCGGTCAGACAGCATCCCCAGGATAGGCGCGCAGAAGAACTGCATCAGCGCCCAGACGGTGGCGAACAGGCCGACCCACAGCGACGCCGACGCGGTCGAGCCACCCGCGAACTCCTTCACCAGGTTGGGCAGCACTGGGATCATGATGCCCATGGACAGCACGTCCATCAGCGCGACGGCAAAGATGAACCCCAGCGCGGCCTTGCGCCGGCCGGCGCGGATGGTCCCGCTATCTGCACTCATGCGTATCTCTCAGCGTCTTCGGCGCGACCTGCCGCCAGGCGAGGCGGATGAGGTCGGCGAGCTTGGCCGCCTCCATGCTGCGGATCGCGATCAGTGTCGAGCCCCCGCGGTCCCAGGCGCCGGGCAGCGGCAGGATGGCGTCCGGATCCGACTGGCGCAGCATCTCCTTGATCTCCACCGGCAGCCTGACCATCAGCTGCTCGCCGTCGGGCGTGAGCGTGGCGAAAATCTTGCCGCGCACGCGGAACGAGGTCTTCTCGAAGTGCGGCTGCTCGACGGCTTCGGGCAGGCTGAGCGCGACCTGGCGAATATCGGTCACACCCAGCCCGTGATCTTCAGGCCGGTGGCCTCTTCGGCCTCCTCGCGCGATACCGCCTTCACGGTCTGCGCGACCACCCACATGTGTCCCTCGGGATCCTTGCAGCGATAGGTGCGGTCGCCGAAGAACTGGTCCTGAGGCTCCTGAGTGATGTGCATGCCGGCGGCGCGGGCGCGTTCGCAGTGAGCGTCCACCTCGCTGTCGATGTGCAGATGGATGAACTGGGTGTTCCTGTCGTCGATGGACGCGGGGCTGGCGACCTCGGCCATCCACTCGCCGCCGACCATGATTGTCGCCTCGGCCAGGCCCATCTGCGAATGGACCATGTTCCCGTCGGGGCTCTCGATAAGCGTGACCAGCTCAAAGCCAAACGCCGCCTCCAGGAACTTCAGCGCGGCCCTCGGGTCGCGATAGAAGATGGCGGAAACGAGCGTCGGTCGCGAGGTCATGGCGGGGCTCCTTGGTGCGCATTAGCGAATGTCGCAACTATTCGGTCAACCGCCGCCTCGCCCCATTCCGTTATCGTCGGACTTGTTCCGACGACCCATGAACACCGACGGAGCGAGGACGGGATCGGCGCCGCCTAGTTCCCACCTGCCGCTCACCACGCATAGGTCGTCGGAACAAGTCCGACGATGACGGGCTGGGGTGAATGAAAAAGGGCGGCTGGATCACCCAGCCGCCCTTTCGAAACTCGTTATACTGAAACCTATTCGTCGTCGCCCATCGCAACCTGGACCGGACCGGAGTCCTTGCCCTTTTCCGACACGTCGCGGTCGACGAATTCGATGACGGCCAGCGGGGCGTTGTCGCCGTAGCGGTAGCCGGCCTTGAGGACGCGGATATAGCCGCCGTTGCGCTCAGCGTAGCGGGGGCCGAGCGTGGCGAACAGCTTGCCGACCTGCTCGACATCGCGGACCTGGCTGATGGCCTGGCGGCGGGCGTGCAGGTCGCCGCGCTTGGCCAGGGTGACCAGCTTTTCGACGACCGGACGCAGTTCCTTGGCCTTCGGCAGTGTGGTGACGATCTGCTCATGCTTGATGAGCGAGGCCGACATGTTGGCGAACATGGCGGTGCGGTGGGCGGTCGTACGGCCCAGTTTGCGGTGTGCCTTACCGTGGCGCATTTCAAATCTCCTGGGCCGCGGCCCTGATTGTCACCAATCCCAGCCATCTCCCGCCTGGGTCAGAGCTATGCGCCGGGGCCCTCCGCCGCTGTTGCGGCCTCACCGGGCCCGGACCGCCAAAGCGATCCGGAAAAGCGCTGCAGTGCCTTAGATCTGGTCTTCGAACTTCTTGGCCAGGTCTTCGATGTTTTCCGGCGGCCAGTTGGGCACGTCCATGCCGAGGTGCAGGGCCATGCCGGACAGCACTTCCTTGATCTCGTTCAGCGATTTGCGGCCGAAGTTCGGGGTGCGGAGCATCTCGGCTTCGGTCTTCTGGATGAGGTCGCCGATGTAGACGATGTTGTCGTTCTTCAGGCAGTTGGCCGAACGGACCGACAGTTCCAGTTCGTCGACCTTCTTGAGCAGGGCCGGGTTGAACGGCAGCTCGGGCTTGGCCTCGCTGTCGGACTTGGCCTTCGGCTCTTCGAAGGTGATGAAGATCTGCAGCTGGTCCTGCAGGATGCGGGCGGCGTAGGCCACCGCGTCGACCGGCGAGACGGCACCGTTGGTTTCGACTTCCATGACCAGCTTGTCGTAGTCGAGGCTCTGGCCCTGGCGGGTCGGCTCGACACGGTAGGCGACGCGCTTGACCGGCGAATAGAGGGCATCGACCGAGATCAGGCCGATGGGCGCGTCTTCGGGGCGGTTGCGCTCGGAGGGGACATAGCCCTTGCCGTTCTGGACGGTGAATTCCATGCGCACCGTGGCGCCGTCGTCCAGCGTGCAGAGCACATGGTCGCCGTTGAGGATTTCGATGTCGCCCGTGGTCTCGATCTGGCTGGCGGTCACCGCGCCTGGGCCCGTCGCCTTCAGCGTCATGCGCTTGGGGCCTTCGGAGTGCATGCGCACGGCCAGCTGCTTGATGTTGAGGACGATGTCGACGACGTCCTCACGCACGCCTTCCAGCGAGGAGAACTCGTGGACCACGCCGTCGATCTGGACGCCGGTCACGGCGGCCCCTTGCAGCGAGGAGAGCAGTACGCGCCGCAGCGCATTTCCGAGCGTCACCCCGAACCCGCGCTCGAGCGGTTCGGCGACGATGCGAGCCTTGCGGCTGGCGTCGGCGCCGGTCTCGATCTGCGGCTTCTCGGGGCGGATGAGCTCGTTCCAGTTTCTTTCGATCACAGGGCGGTCCCTCAAACGCGGTACGCCGGCCGCGAAACGCTAGGCCGGCGATAGAGATATCGAATGGTCGTACTCAGACGCGCCGGCGCTTAGGCGGCCGGCAACCATTGTGCGGAATGGGCGTGACGTCGCGGATGGTCGTGATCGTCATGCCGACGGACTGCAGCGCCCGCAGCGCCGATTCACGGCCCGAACCGGGGCCCGAAACGTTGACTTCCAGCGTCTTGACGCCGTGCTCGGCGGCCTTGCGGCCAGCGTCCTCGGCGGCCATCTGGGCCGCATACGGCGTGGACTTGCGCGAGCCCTTGAAGCCCATCGTGCCGGCGCTCGACCAGGAAATCGCGTTCCCCTGCGCGTCGGTGATGGTGATCATGGTGTTGTTGAACGAGGCGTTCACGTGCGCCACGCCCGAAGTGATGTTCTTGCGTTCGCGCTTTTTGACGCGAGCCGGTTCCTTGGCCATCAGTCGGCTCTCTTACTTCTTCTTGCCGGCGATCGGCTTGGCGGGACCCTTGCGGGTGCGGGCGTTGGTGTGGGTGCGCTGACCACGGACCGGCAGGCCCTTGCGGTGGCGCAGGCCGCGGTAGCAAGCCAAGTCCATCAGCCGCTTGATGTTGACGGAGTTCTCCCGGCGCAGGTCGCCCTCGACGGTGAAGTCCTTGTCGATGGCTTCACGGATCTGCAGGACTTCGGCGTCGGTCAGCGCGTTCACGCGGCGCGAGTCCTCGATCCCGACCCTGCCGACGATGTCGCGAGCGCTCTTGGGGCCGATGCCATGAATGTACTGCAGCGCGATGACGACGCGCTTGTTGGTCGGAATGTTGACGCCTGCGATACGGGCCACGTCTGGTCTTCTCCTAACACGCGTAGAAACGCGACACGCGCCCCGGCTCTCTGCATGGCGGAGAGCCGGCGCGGGATCGCGCCTTTCGCGGAAGCGCCCGTTATAGGCACGATTGCGTTTCCGTCAATGCCGCAGACGCGGCAAAACGCCCTAAACCGGGACTCCGTCAAGGGCCTTGTCGATCTGGGCGGCGACCTCGGCGACCGAAGCCATGCCGTCCACTTCCTTCAGCTTCCGTTGCCCGGCGTAATAGGGCAGCAGCGGCGAGGTCTGGGCGTTGTAGGCGCCCAGGCGCACGCGGTAGGCCTCCGGGTTGTCGTCCGGTCGGCCTTCCTCGGCGAACCGCTTGGCGATCCGGCCGATCAGCGCCTCCTCGTCGACCCGCAGGCGCAGCACGACATCGATCTGTTTGCGGCGGCCGGCGAGCATGGAATCCAGCGCCTCCGCCTGGGCCACTGTGCGGGGAAAACCGTCGAAGATGGCGCCGCCGGCGGCTTCGGCTTCGTCGAGGCGCTCCTCGATCAGCTCGATGACGATGGCGTCGGAGACCAGCTCGCCCCGTTCCATGATGCCCTGCACCCGCTGGCCCAGCGGCGAGCCTGACGCGATGGCGGCGCGCAGCATGTCGCCGGTGGAGAGCTGGACCATGCCGCGCGTCTCGACGAGGCGCTTGGCCTGGGTGCCCTTACCGGCAGCCGGAGGGCCGAAGAGAATGACGTTCATACCCCCCTGCCCTTACTAGCGCCCGCGGCCGCGCAGCTTCGACTTCTTGATCAGGCCCTCATACTGGTGGGCCAGCAGGTGGGACTGGATCTGCGCGACAGTGTCCATGGTCACCGAGACCACGATCAGGATCGACGTGCCGCCGAAGTAGAAGTTGCTGCTGCCGGTCTGGGCGATGATCGCCTCAGGCAGCAGGCAGACGGCGGTGATGTAGGCCGCGCCGATCACGGTCAGCCGGGTCAGCACATAGTCGAGGTACTCCGCCGTGCGCTTGCCGGGCCGGATGCCGGGCAGGAAGCCGCCGTACTTGCGCAGGTTCTCGGCCGTCTCCTCCGGGTTGAACACGATGGAGGTGTAGAAGAAGCAGAAGAAGACGATCAGCGCGCCGTAGAAGACGATGAACAGCGGCTGGCCGTGGGTCAGCTGGCCCACCACCAGCGGAAGCCAGTCGGCCCAGGGCGGCAGGTCTGCCGTGGCGAGGAAGCCCATCACCGTCGCCGGCAGCAGGAGCAAGCTGGAGGCAAAGATCGGCGGGATGACGCCCGAAGTGTTGATCTTCAGCGGCAGGAAGCTGCTCTCCCCGCCCATCATCCGGTTGCCGGACTGTCGCTTGGGATACTGGATCAACAGCCGCCGCTGGGCGCGCTCCATGAAGACGATGAAGAACACCACGCCCACGGCCATGACCACGATCATCAGGGCCGCGAACTGGCTCAGCGATCCGGCCCGCAGCTGCTCCAGCATCAGCCAGGCCGAGCGCGGCAGCACCGCGACGATGCCGGTGAAGATGATCAGCGACACGCCGTTGCCGACGCCGCGGCTGGTGATCTGTTCGCCCAGCCACATCAGGAACAGGGTGCCGCCGGTCAGCGTCACCACGGTCGAGATGACGAAGAACAGGCCGGGGTTCTCGACAATGGCGTTCGAGGAGTTCTGGAGCCCAAAGGCGATGCCCGCCGACTGGAACAGCGCCAGCACCACGGTCAGGTAGCGGGTGTACTGGTTAAGCTGCTTGCGGCCCGCCTCGCCGCCTTCCTTCTTCAGCTTCTCCCAGGGCGGATACACCGATCCAAGCAGCTGCACGATGATCGAGGCTGAAATGTAAGGCATCACGTTCAGGGCGAAGATCGCCATGCGCTGCACAGCGCCGCCCGAGAACATGTTGAACATGCCCAGGATGCCCTTGGACTGGCTCTCGAACGCCGCGGCGAAGGCGGCCGGATCGATGCCGGGGATCGGGATGAAGGTCCCGAGCCGGTAGATGACCAGCGCGATCAGGGTGAACCAGATGCGCTTGTGAAGCTCCGTCGCCTTCTGGAAGGCGCCGAAGTTCATGTTGGCTGCTAGCTGCTCGGCGGCCGACGCCATTCAGTTTCCCCGCGAGATTTGAGGAGCACACATAGGCAACGCTCCTCTTGTTGTCATCCCGGCCGTAGCGAAGCGGAGAGCCGGGACCCAGGGATGCCGTGCGAGCCCTCTGGGTCCCGGATCGGCCTGACGGCCGTCCGGGATGACGAAATAGGTTTTAGGCTTCCGTTTCCGCCTTGGCCGGGCGGGCCATGGTGATTTTGCCGCCGGCCTTTTCCACCGCGGCCTGGGCCGAGGCCGAGGCATGGTGGACGGCGATCTCGATCTTCGAGGTCAGCTCACCCTTGCCCAGCAGTTTGACGCCGTCCTTGGCCCGGCGAATGACACCCGCCTTCAGCAGGGCTTCGGCGTCGATGGGCTTAGCGGCGTCCAGCTTGCCGGCGGCAATGGCCTGCTCGATGCGCCAGAAGTTCACCTCGGCGAACTCCTTGCGGAAGGGGTTGTTGAAGCCACGCTTAGGCATACGCATGTGGAGCGGCATCTGGCCGCCCTCGAAGTGCGCGATAGCGACGCCCGAGCGAGCCTTCTGGCCCTTGACGCCGCGGCCGGCGGTCTTGCCCTTGCCCGAACCCGGGCCGCGGCCTACGCGCATGCGGTTCTTGGTGGAGCCCTCGGCGGGCGAAAGCTCATTGAGCTTGGTCATCTTAGTGCCTCTCCTTAAGAGATCTGCGCCAGGCGGGAGCCTGACTCGGCTTTGATTTAATCCGCTCATCCCGGCGAAAGCCGGGACCCATACTGAGTCAGCTTGGCTCCCGACTTTCATCGGGATGAGCGGTGTTATTCGGTCACCACCTCGACCATGTGGGCGACCTTGGCGATCATGCCGCGGATGGAAGGGGTGTCTTCCAGCGTGCGCGTGCGGCCGACCTTGTTGAGGCCGAGACCAGCGAGCGTGGCGCGCTGGTCCTTCTTGCGGCGGATGGGGCTCGCCGTCTGGCGAACCGTGATGGTGTTTTCTGCCATGACCTAGCCCTCGATGGCTTCCGGCGACGACGCCGCGTCGGCCCTGCGGCCGATGATGTCGCCGACCTTCTTGCCGCGCTTGGCGGCGATCTGGCGCGGAGAGGCCTGAACCTTCAGCGCTTCGAACGTGGCGCGCACCATGTTGTAGGGATTGGACGAGCCGGTGGACTTGCCGACCACGTCCTGCACGCCCAGCGTTTCCAGCACCGCGCGCATCGGGCCGCCGGCGATAACGCCGGTGCCGGGAGGCGCCGCGCGGACCATCACCTTGCCCGCGCCCCAGCGGCCATTGCCATCGTGGTGCAGGGTGCGGGATTCGCGCAGCGGCACGCGGATCATCGTCTTCTTGGCTTCTTCCGTCGCCTTGCGGATGGCTTCGGGGACCTCGCGGGCCTTGCCGTGGCCGAAGCCCACGCGGCCCTTCTGGTCGCCCACCACCATCAGGGCGGCGAACGAGAAGCGCCGGCCGCCTTTGACGGTGGCCGCGACGCGGTTGATGTGGACGAGCTTTTCGACGATGTCGCTATCGCTCTCTTCGCGATTACGACGATCGCCGCGCTCTTCGTTCCTGCGGGCCATAAGCTATTCCCTTAGAAATTCAGGCCGGCTTCGCGCGCGGCGTCGGCCAGGGCTTTGACCCGGCCATGATAGAGGTAGCCGCCGCGGTCAAAGACGACGTCGGTGACGCCCTTCTCCTTGGCGCGCTCGGCGAGGAGCTTGCCCACGCGGGCGGCGGCGTCCTTGTTCGTGCCCTTTTGCTTCTCTTCGCCTTCCAGCGAGGAGGCGGCGGCCAGGGTCACGCCCTGGGCGTCGTCGATGACCTGGGCGTAGATGTTCTTGGACGAGCGGAAGACCGACAGCCGCGGACGGCCGTTCGACATCGCTTTCAGACGCATGCGCACGCGCTGGGCGCGGCGAACGGCGGTTTGGCGAGGAGTGAGGGCCATGGCTACTTCTTCTTGCCTTCCTTGCGGCGGACTTTCTCGCCGGCATAGCGCACGCCCTTGCCCTTGTAGGGCTCGGGCGGACGGATGCGGCGGATCTTGGCGGCGGTCTCACCGACCAGCTGCTTGTCGATGCCGGAGATCTTCACTTCGGTCTGCTTGGGCACGGCGAAGGTGACGCCGTCCGGAGCGGGGATGTCGACGTCATGGCTGAAGCCGAGCTGCATGGAGAGCGCCGAGCCCTTCATGGCCGCCCGGTAGCCGACGCCTACGAGCTCGAGCGTCTGCTCGTAGCCGGTGGTGACGCCGACGACCATGTTGTTCACCAACGACCGCGACAGGCCCCACATCGAGGCCGCGCGCTTGGAATCGTCGCGCGGAGTCAGGTTCAGCGCGGCGCCTTCCTGGGCCAGGACGATCTCGTCGGCCACGGTCCAGGAGAGCTGGCCCTTGGGACCCTTCACGGTGACGGTCTGACCTTCGACGGTCAGGGTGACGCCGCTGGGGAGGTCGATAGCTTTCTTGCCGATCCGAGACATATCAATACACCCGGATCAGGACCTCGCCGCCCACGTTCTGGTCGCGGGCGGCGGTGTCGGACATGACGCCCTTGGGCGTCGAAAGGATCGAGATGCCCAGGCCGTTCTTGATCGGCTTGAGGTCCTTGATCGAGGAATAGACGCGGCGGCCCG
>Ga0190273_10000155_pt1 | contig 35176 bp, 28 predicted proteins | sample Popmic504IS_FD_134513 | JGI IMG/M metagenome (GOLD analysis project Ga0190273, IMG submission 134513) | Populus adjacent soil microbial communities from riparian zone of Shoshone River, Wyoming, USA - 504 IS | ecosystem: Environmental > Terrestrial > Soil > Riparian zone > Trees stand | place... | reverse complement strand
CAGTCTGGCGTAATCAGGATGGTCGGTTCCTAGTTTTTTATAGCCCGGTTTAGCAGCCTCATAGGCCGCTAAGGCTTCTGAATAATGTCCTTGTCCAGCATAAACAATTCCAATATTCATCATGAGTATGGCGAAATCAGGGTGCTCGGCCCCTAGTTTTTTATAGCTCGGTTTTGCGGCCTCATAGGCCGCTAAGGCTTCTGAATAATGCCCTTGTTGCCCATAAACACTTCCAATATTCATCATCAATGTCGCATAATCAGGATCATTGTGGGACTTTGTGGCTATGAGTGCTTGATAAGTGCTCAACGCTTTTGAATAGTCAGCAAAAGTGTTATAGAGTTCTGCAAGATCCCATAGTGTATCTTGTTGGCTGGGATCAAGATAGACCGCAGTTTCCCAGGCTTGTACAGCTTTTGCATAATCAAATTGAGTTTTATAAATTTGTCCTTTAATGGATTCAAGATAGGCAATTTTTTGCTTCTCAGCCTGGAGTGGAGGGCTTTCTTCTACGTGTTTGATGGTTGCCATAACGCGATCTAAATCACCCTTATCAAGGAGTTGGATTAATTGCTGTTTCAATTCTGGATCCGGTAAAGAATCGACTTTTTTCTCGGTCTTTTGGTAATCTTCGGCTACTTGCAAGCCTGGATTACCGTGATGGTACTGCTCTAATTGCTCTTTATAGGCTTTAAGCTGTCCCTTTAAATCGGCAATCTCTTCTACATAAGCGAGCTTTTGAGTTTCTGAAACAGCATTTTTGTCCGCTTTGGCATTAAGGTCATCTAGTTTTGTTTGCGCAGCTTTACCATATACTAGTAATTTCTCAAATCCCGTTTTTGTAATTTGCTCGACAATTTCGATTTTTTTTTGGCTTAAGCCCAGTTTTTGCTGTAGTTCCCATTTTTGCTGTTTTGAAAGCCCAAAAAATTGTTGAGTGATCGGTGAGTAATCTCCTGTTGTAACAGGAGAGAATGGCCCATTTGTCTGTATAGAAGCCGGTGCGCTATGAAGACGAGTGTCCCGAATGTTGCTAGTTGAAGGTTTAGCCCCCGCAGCACTGATATTGGCTGCGTAAAGCATCAGTGAAATGCTAAGAAGGGTGGATTTTATTTTCATACAGCTTTATCTCTAATGTCGTTCTTGATGGATGGGAGAATTCGAGCCTGTTGTAAGCTGGAAATTTGTCTCTGGTGTGTATTCAGTTCATTTAACCGTTATTGGTCGTTTGTTTAGCGAGCTCTAAGTCTTTTAGTACTTTTTGGAGGGATGAACGTAATGGGTGATTTTGGGGAAGTTTCTGAATGCCTGGTTCTGCTTTAAGGTAATAGGCTTTTGCGAGAGGTAAATTATTCTGTTCTTTGTATAAATCGCCAATATTCATCATGAGTCTGGCATAGTTAGGATGATCTGTTCCCAGTTTTATAAAGCCTGGTTTAGCCGCCTCATAGGCAGCTAAGGCTTCAGGGTAATGCCCCTGTTCATCATAAACAATTCCAATATTCATCATGAGTTTGGCATAGCTAGGATGATCCGTCCCCAGTTTTTTATAGCCCGGTTTAGCGTCCTCAAAGGCAGCCAATGCTTCTGAGTAATGGCCCTGCTCATCATACACAACTCCAATACACGTCATTAGACTGGCGTATTCCGGATGATCTGTTCCCAACTTTATATAGCCCGCTTTTGCAGCGTCATAGGCCGCTAAGGCTTCTGAGGAACGGCCTTGTTCATCATAAACAATTCCAATATTCATCATGAGTCTGGCGTAGTCAGGATGATCTGTTCCCAGTTTTGTATAGCCTGGTTTCGCAGCTTCATAGGCCGCTAAGGCTTCTACATAATGACCCTGCTCATTATAAACAAGTCCAATGTCCATCATTAGACTTGCATAGCTAGGGTGATCAATTCCCAGTTTTGTATAGCCCGGTTTCGCAGCTTCATAGGCCGCTAAGGCTTCTACATAATGACCCTGCTCCCAATAAGTAACTCCAGTACACGTCATTAGTCTGGCGTAGTCAAGATGATCTGTTCCCAGTTTTGTATAGCCTGGTTTTGCAGCGTCATAGGCCGCTAAGGCTTTAGAATAATGGCCCTGTTTATCATAAACAATTCCAATACGATGCATAAGCGTGGCATAGTCAGGATGATCTGTTCCTAGTTTTGTATAACCTGGCTTAGCTGCTTCATAAGCAGCCAATGCTTCTGAGTAATGGCCTTGTTCATCATAAACGTTTCCAATGCACGTCATAAGGCTGATATAGTCAGGATCATTGTAGGCCTTTGTTGCTATGAGTGCTTGATAAGTGCTTAACGCTTTAGGGTAGTCAGCAAAAGTCCAATAAAGATTTGCTAAATCCCAGAGCGTATCTTTTAGGTTGGGATCAAGATAGACTGCAGTTTCCCACGCTTTTACTGCTTTAGCGTAATCAAATTGAGCTTTATAAATTTGTCCTTTAATGGATTCAAGATAGGCAATTTTTTGCTTCTCGGCCTGGAGTGGAGGGCTTTCTTCTACGTGTTTGATAGTTGCCATAACGCCATCTAAATCGCCTTGATTCAGGAGTTGGGTCAATTGCTGTTTCAATTCTTCATCTGGTAAAGAATCGACTTTTTTCTCGGTCTTTTGGTAATCTTCGGCTACTTGCAAGCCTGGATTACCGTGATGGTACTGCTCTAATTGCTCTTTATAGGCTTTAAGCTGCCCCTTTAAATCGGCAATCTCTTCTACGTAAGCGAGCTTTTGAGTTTCTGAAACAGTATTTTTATCGAGTTTGGAATTCAGGGCATCCAGTTTTGTTTGCGCAACTTTATCATTTGCAAGTAACTTCTCGAACCCTTTTTTTGCAATTTGTTCGACAATTTCGATTTTCTTTTGATTTAAGCCAAGTTTTTGTTGTAATTCCCATTTTTGCTGTTTTGAAAGCCCAAAAAATTGTTGAGTGATCGGTGAGTAATCTCCTATTGTGACAGGAGAGAATGGTGCATTTGTTTGCACAGAAGCCGGAGCGCTATGAAGGTGATTCTCTCGGCTGATGTTAGTTGCAGGTTTGGCCCACGCAGCATTCATGTTTACTGCATAAATTAGTATTAAAAGGCTAAGAATGCTTGCCTTGGCTTTCATGCAGCTTTATCTTTCTTGAGTTTGAGTAATCGGTGAATGGCTTCCCGTTGTAACCGGAGAATGATCGCGGGTTGAAATACTAACTTGGGGTATTACAGCCTCAGAATTAGTCGTTTTAGGCAATTTGTCGGGACTGGGTTTTATTCCATTTTTCTCTATCTTGGGCAGGCCAATTTGTTGATGAATACCCGAGTTTGAACCGGTTGTCACCGGTGAGCTATCGCCTGTCGTTATATGGATTTGCTGTGCTGGAGATTCAGAAGGCGTTGTTAAGGGAGGTTTATTAGCCACTGGCTTTATTTTGTTTTTTTCTATTTCGTATTGCAGTGTAAACCCCAAAACAATAACAACAAGTGCTAATACAAAGCCGTAACGGGTTTGTTCTTTATTGAATTTTTGATGCAGGGCACCAAAAAATAGAAATAATGCAAAACCTATGAGGACGAGCGGCGAGGTAAGGTAAGGGGCAATTTCTTGAAAACCCATATGGCATAATTCCAAGCTCAGGTGACAGTAAATATAAACAGTACAATAATTTTATTGAAGCTTTTTTATCAATAAAGCTGAGCAAAATCAATCTAAATTTTATAGATTCCGTATATCCAAATAAATGTCTTCTGATTGGCTCAGTCGCTAAAAATTCGCATACGGGGAGGATAACAGCAGAGCCAATATATGGTAGCTTTGCATTAATAGCCTGTTAAACGTTGCTTAGGTGCTGTTATTTTGAGATTTGAATTCTTTCAAAGTCAGTCAGATGTGAGACTAAAGCCAATTTTTGTTTTGCTTTGCCTGCTGAGTATAACGGGCAACGGTGTGCTTAACTCTGGCTCAGCGGATGCAGCTACTCGAAGACGTCTCAAGTCAACGTCCAACGCTATCCTGGCACCATCCAGCCAAGGTTCTGAAACGGTACTAAAACTTAGTAGTCCTTATTCTGGAAATCTTAGCTCTGCGGGTATCAGCGCGGGTATTCGACTCCTGAGCCCCCAAAGTAAAACACTTCAAATTCAATCCGTTCCGCATCCCGTTTTTGGTTGGAGTCCCCAAAGAAATTCTGGAGCTTCTTTCCTTCGGAAACTCGATACCCCCCCTGCGCTTCCAGCATCTCCAAAATCCTCTGAGCCCCTGTTTCTGGATGCCGTAAGTATCCTACAGGATGGAGACTATCTAACGGCACGGTTAAAGTTTCAGGACTCCTTGCGCCTTTGTAAAACAGCAACAGAATCGCTGGCCTTGGCTAAGGAGCTCACAAGCCTGGAGTTATACGGTCTGGCTAGAAGTGCTTTTTTGCAAGCTGAATTACAGGATGAAACACTAAAAGATCAAAGCCGGGAGTGGCAGCGCCTCTATTTCCCTAGCAAGTTATTGACGGCTGAGAAAGAAACTCTCTTTGCGACTGCCCTCTACGATGAACGTAAAAGTGCTTTAGAACGCTATGTCCTTTTAGGTCAGCTCAGCAAAGCAGCAGCCGACTTTTCTCCGGTATGGCGACATTTAGGTTTGCTTCAAATACAGGAAACGCTCAAATCGCCGAATAGGGTTCTCCCTATCTCATTCTCATCCTTGGAATTGGAAGAAGATAAAATTCCTCTAAGAGGCGTTAATAGTACCGGCATAACTAAAGGCTTGAAGAATTTAAAGAGAGCGTCGAGCCTTTCTCCCGGTTCTTTTGCGGAGTTAGAAGCCTGGGGAGATGGCGCCGCCTTAGGAGAGAATTTCCCGCTTGCGATTGAAGTGTATACTCTGGCGCAAGCTAACCTGCCTAAAAACTCTGAGACAGATTTATGGGGTACTTTGGAAGGTAAGAAAAAACAGGCTGAGGGGAGTTTGGCGATTCAAAAATCAGGCCCCTCCGCCTCTGCTTACCGCATGATTGCGAATGGCTTACAGCTTCAAAATCGCCCTATCGAGTATTTCCAAGCTCTCTATGAAGCTAAAAACATTGAAAATAAAGGCAGTAAGTTCTAGGTGATATTTCATTGAGTCTGTGGATAATAGGTCTAAGCCATTCCTAGAATGCATGAGCCTCAACTGCCAATATAGATGGCGTATTAATGATTTCACCCTTAACCAGCTTCGGTCTTTCATCTCCACCACCAACAAAGCAGACGCAGCTTAAGCCTCAGTCCCAGCTGGCGTTTTTTAGTGACAAGGACCACTATAATCCTCAGAAAACCTGGGGAGACTATTTGGCCATCGGAACAACATCCATTAGCATCGTAGGAAATCTGTTTTTATTCGCTACTCCATGGATTGCAAGATTTGCGAAGCGCTCCCCTCAAAGCTTTAACAACATACTTAAAGGGCTACTTTCTCCAAAAAAGCAAAAACAATTCCTTGCGACTTTACAGAATGAGCAAGGTTTAGCGCGGTTTTTTCAGTCCAAAGTATCGAACACGGCTTATTTATTGCAGCAAAACACCGGTTTCCAAACGGGAATTTATACTCAGCAACCCACCAAAATTTATGGTGCTCTCATTACCACCCCAATATTATTGTTTGGATTAGTGAAATACAGGCCCATACTGGATTCTGTCCAGAATGTAGGATCTTTCCTGTGGTTTGTAGGAGAAACCAATGATATCCACAATAATGTGGATCCTGCGCATCGCCGGGAGTGGGACCCCAAACGTTTAAAACACCCGTTTAACCCAGCCCCTGATGGCTCAAAAACAATGTTGGAAAGCGCCGTAAAATCCTTAATGCGGGATTGTGCTTACCCGCTCTCCATGAAGCCTTGGAAGGAGCTGTACCAGTGCATCAAAAATTACAAGCAAACTGATTGGGAGAGTCCTAAGAGTTGTGAAACCGCTATCGGCGCTCAATTACAGTTAGTCACCTTTATTGGGTCGATATGGGCTTATTTGCTGAGTCAAAAAGGAAGTCGCTTTTTAAGGCAGGAAACTGCGGATATTCTATCGAAATCTTTGACAACGCTTAGCAAGTATTCGGTTCTGGCATCTGCGATAAGCTTTATACCCGTTTTTATGAGAGCTTGGCAGAATAGGAAACAACAATCCAGCAGCTTTCTAACCTTATTGGGTGTGCCCTTAGCAGCAACTTATCAGGTACTCAACGTTTCTCCACTTCGGGTTGATCCGCGTAAGGGATTATTTGTGGTTGGATTCCCGTTGATCAATGAGGGCAATCTCTGTAATTCAGAGCGTTATCGTAATCAAGTCAATTATTTAAAATTTATTTATTCCACAGCGGTGCAAAATCCTCAATTGAAAGCCGATGATTTCTTGAGCTACCTACATGCGGATACCCAGGAAACTAAAATGATGACTAAGGCGATGGGACAGCATAAGGTGGATTATGTAATGGAAACTCTGAACAAGTCAAAGCTGCAACAACAGAAAAACAATATAAGTTTATCTGTCTATCTAAAAGAGGTAATGCAGGACAACGGAAATTTAAAAAAGACGAGTGGCTCGTAATTTTCAGGCTCCAGAAAATCTGCACCTAATTACCTGAGAGTGTGTTTTTATAACTCTTTTAAGAGATTGACTTTCGAATTGACTTGATACAAATTGATACTATCAGGTTTAAGCGAAGCGAAAATTTAATGTACATTCCCCCTTTGTCCCAATGTCCTCAACTTCAATTGTCTGGGAAGGGTTCGCTGAAGAAGCCTCGTAATAATAGGCCCCATCAAGCTCGACGTCGTTCACGAGTGGAGGCCTCTCCACCGCCTGCAACAAGTTCTACCTTACCCAGACAATCAGGCGACTCATATTCTGATGGGAGATCTCCAGCCAGCTCACATTCTACAAGTCCATTTCAACCTTCTACACAAAGTCCCGGCTGGCAGTCTCCCGTCCAAGACATCCCTAGCACCCAAACTCCCAGCATAAATCCTTTTTTGCACTCTCCTCCCCAAAATAGCCAACCAAGTTTTCCTGAACCGCTCAGTGCTTCTGCTTTGGCTAAATTGTGTTATGAACACCCACCAAGGTACTCACGTACCCCCTCTCCCACTCAATTTGAAAATCCAGACCCAGGGGCAAGAAGAAAAGAGAATGAATCCAATGAGGACTGTCGTCGCAGATTAGATAGTATTTTTGAGCACTTAGACAGGCGTATAAAAAGTATAGAAGATGAACGTCAACTACTTCGTACAGGTAAAAAACGGGGAAGCACAAGCTACTTAAAAAGTAAGGCGAAAAGCCTTGACTATCTACATCCTTATTACTCGAAGCGGATTGAATCACTAGTTCCTCTATCCCATTATATAGACGAAAAACTTACTGATGAGCAATTAGCAGACGGACGTCTTTGAAAAAAGAGTGATGCCTGAAGGGAAAGAGCTTGGATGAATATGACTTATTAGCCTTGCTTCAACAATCTAATTCATAATGAATTAGGGCTTTGGAGAGGGTCCTTAAAAATGTATTGAGTCAGGCATCACTTGACTTCTTTAGCTGAGATTGGACAATGCAAAGAAACGCATCCGTCATCACGATCAACCGAGGCGAGAACTCCCATGTCTTCCAATACTGCATTGATGAAGCAAGAACTATTTGAACTCTTGAAAGCAGAATCCTTTAAAAGAGGACAATTTCAACTGGCCTCAGGTGCACTATCTGATTATTATCTGGATTGCCGTCTGACAACACTCAATGGCAGAGGCACCTACTTGTTGGGGCATCTGCTAACGGATGTCCTCAAAGAATTTAATCTCGATGCTGTCGGTGGGATGACCTTAGGCGCCGATCCGATGATCGCGAGCGTCCTCTATCACTTTGCAGCTTGTGGAAATCCCCTGAAGGGTTTTATTGTGCGCAAACAAGCGAAAGATCACGGTGCAGGGCGCCAAGTAGAAGGACCGATTGAACCCTGGATGCGAGTCGCGCTGCTAGAAGACGTTGTAACGAGTGGTGGATCGACGCTTAAAGCAATTGAAGCCGTCAAACGGGAGTATCCATCTATCGAAATCGTTAAAGTAATCGCGATTGTCGATCGCGATGGAGGTGGACAAGAAGCCTTTACTCGTCAGGGGATTCCGTTTGAAGCTCTATTTCCTGTTTCCGCATTTCTTCAGGAATAAACTTCATCCAGTCGTTATCCAGCGTGCTAAAGAAGCTGTGTGCATCAATCACATCATCGGAAGAGACAGGCTTCATTTCTGAAAAGCGAAGTAGATCGTTCTCGGTAAAGTCTGGGTGCGGTTTAAAGCGCTCACCCATGTTGGGGTTGAGCATGCCTGCTTCTACACCAACAACCGCCACGCCATTCTGAGTGCGGCAGTGACTGCAATACACATTCACCACAAACACACCGTCGTCCTGACGGAGAAGCTGGATATCATCCGGGATAAAAGGGTGAGAGCAGAAGTTACACCGCATCCGGGTAAAAAAGGTTTGGATTAATTGGAACGCATCCATAAAGCGTACCTCGTATTTTATCGCCGCTTTGATTATACCGGTTCTTATGGGATCATTGAAATTTCGTTCACAAAAAAATAAGAATCCTGCAAATAAAGCCAAGAAATTAAGAGCAATTCTGTTTATGACGACTACAGAGCGGATTCGTTCCCTCCCTCCCGAGGCCACCTGGACTCACCACTTTGACTTCGATGTGCAGATTTTCGATACAGACTGCTTCGGTGTAATGTGGCATGGTGCCTATCTCAAGTGGATGGAGCTTGGTCGTTGCAAGCTTTTAAACAATATGGGCGTTACGATTGATGTCCCTGGCCAAGCGAATGGACATGTCTATCCTGTCGCGGAGCAAAACTTGCAATTTAAGCATAAAGCCCCCTATGCAGAGCCTTTGCGCCTGACGACTGTGCTGACGGTCCGTGGATTCAAGATGGAATTCGAGCAAATCTTCCGAAGCCGCTATCCAGAGCGGATGGATCAGGTGACGCTTCAGTCAAAAACCACGGTGCTGGTATTGGATAGTGACTGGAAAATCCAGAGACGCTTGCCAGCCTTCCTTTTGGATGCCCTGCAAGACAATATTGATAAACCCACAGCGGCTCCCGATACCATTGGATAATTGTCAAAATGCTGCAAAAGCAGTTCGTTTTAAGGCGAAATAAAGGGAAAAGAGCTTTTTTTTGAGCCATAAATGATCACATCATGGGTGTAATTGAGGTGTAATGTTTTAGAAAACTTAACAATTTCCGCCTTATGGTTGAGAGTATTGAAAAATGGATTTCCTATAAAAAACTAAAAATGGACTTTACTAATAATAGTATAGTCCATTTTAGAGGTTTAAATGAGTTTTAGGTTAATGATTAGGACTTTTAGTTCTAAATGAAGAATTTAGTTTTAGGACCATGGGGTCCTAAGTGGATGTGCTAGCGAAAGGTCGCTTCATTTTGTTAATGAAGGAAGCGCCATTCTCTTTCTCCGAGGCATGCTTACCAGCGTGTTTGCCGCTCTGAAGCTCTTCCAGCTTTTGGAGTAGCTTTTTCTCTTCACCATTGACGTGTTTCGGGATTTCTACTTGCACTTCAACGTAGTAATCGCCGCGTTTATTGGCATGGTTCAGGATGGGAACACCAGCATTCTTAATGGTGAACACGTGGCCATTCTCGGTACCCGCATGGACCTTGATTTTATGGGTTCCCTCTAAACCAGGGACTTCAATTTCACCGCCCAACGCCATTGTGGTGTACGAAATCTTTTGTTGAGAGAAGATGTGTTGCCCTTCGCGCTTGAACACGGCGTGGGATTTAATCTGAAGAACAACGTATAAGTCTCCTGGAGGGCCACCTTTCAGGCCAGCATCCCCTTCGCCCGTGACTCGTAAACGCGTTCCATGATCCACCCCTGCAGGAATGGTGATGGTGCGCTGGGTTTCAACAGGCTTTCGTCCCTGACCCTGGCAAGAGGTGCAAGGGTTGCTAATCATGGCACCGCTGCCCTTACACTGAGGACAGGTAACCACTTGAGTAAAGTGTCCGATAATGGTTTGAGCGGTTTGTCGAACCTGACCTTGCCCACCACACGTGGTACACACTGTGGGTCCCGATCCCGCTGCGGCACCACTGCCTTGACAGGGCTCACAGTCTTCCTGGTGAGCGAATTCGATTTCTTTTTTAACGCCGAAAACGGCTTCCATAAAGTCCAGTGAGAGATCCAGGCGGAGATCGTTACCCTGTTGAGGCCCGTTACGACGACGTCCACCGCCGCCGGTACCACCACCAAAGAAGGAGGCGAAAACATCACCGAGGTCGGGGAAGTTATCCGCGAAATCCCACTGGGTTTGATACCCGCCGCCGCCGCCACCTTTCAGGCCATCGTGGCCATAGGTGTCATAAACTTGGCGTTTATTGGAATCCGCCAATACTTCATACGCCTCACCTAGCTCTTTGAATTGAGCTTCGGCTTCAGCATGTTTATTGGTATCGGGGTGGCATTCTTTTGCTTTGCGCCGAAAGGCTTTCTTAATTTCATCGGCGGAAGCAGTTTTGCTGATACCCAGAATTTCGTAATAGTCGCGGCGCGTACTCATAGAGCGAATGAATCCAATTTCTGTAATAGGAAGTAGAGTTTATGACTCTAGCCAGTGGGAAACTCTACTTCCCTGGTTGGGGCTTTTTGCGAATACTAACCCTAGTTTAGCAGGGCTAAAAAGGGTCTATTTAAAGGGGTTCTCGCCGTCACCGCTGCCGGTTGATACCACAACTTGAGACGGGCGGATCACTTTATCGTGGAGCTTGTAGCCCCCTTGCGATTCATAAAGAACAGAGTTTTCAGCAATCTCAGCACTGGCCATGCGGCTTACCGCTTCATGAACCTGGGGATCAAAGGGTTGGCCAATGGCATTGATTTTTTCTAAACCAAGCCCAGTCAGTCCATCCATCAGATTCTTTTGAATGAGCTGAAAGCTTTTGAAAAGAACTTGTGGGTCAGATTTATCCGTGAGGGATGCCGTAGCACGCTCAATATTATCCAAAACAGGTAAAAGCGCTTGCATGGTGCTTTGAGCGCCGTACTTCAGTGAAGCAGCCTGTTCATCACGAGTCCGTTTACGAAAGTTTTCGAAGTCAGCAGCTAAGCGGGTGTATTGGTCGTGCATTTGGGAGTATTTTACTTCCCATTCGCTGCCAGAGGCGACTTCTTGGTCGACGGAGGAGTCTAAGCCCTCTAAAACTTCAGCATTCAATTCATCGGAAGAAAGGTCTGTCGTGCTGGCCGAATCAATGTCGGGGCTGGTTTTAGCTTGGCTAAACATAGAAATTGAAATCCTTGTTGTGCATTAAAGCGGATGAGGTATCCACATGAACAAGTAAAACGGTACTTGAACAAACTATTGTCTTCGAATTATAGCAAAGGCGAAATTTCAACACCCATGCTGAAGCGGAATCTTAAGCATTTCTTAAAAATTTATGGTGTATTTTTAGAGTGAATGCCATAAAGAGGCGATGTAAAAGGTCGCTTTGCGAACATTTTTTAATCGAGAGAGAGAAATTGATGGAAAACATAGAGATGCCTACTACTATTCCTGCAGATGATTTAACGCGAAAACTGACGATTGCAGGCCCTAAAAACGATGCGAGCCTGTGCCATTTATGCTTGGCCGGAGGGATTTATACCATTTTGGTTACGGGGAAAGAGACCGCGGGCCAATATTGTTTGATTGATATGACTATTCCTCCGGGCGGTGGTCCGCCTCCGCATCGTCATAATTTTGAAGAACTCTTCATTATCCAGGAAGGTGAAATCAGTTTTAATTTTCGAGGGGAGAAAAAGCTTGTCTCTGCTGGTGAGGTGATTAATATACCGGTGAATGCGCCTCATAATTTCCAAAATAGCTCCGATAAAACGGCTAAAATGCTGTGTATGTGCTCTCCTGCTGGGCAAGATGAGTACTTTATGGAAGTGGGAGATATCTTAAAAAGTCGTACAGATACTCCTCCCGTGCTTACTGAAGCGGAACAAATGGCTAGAAAACAGAAAGCCCAGGACTTGGCATTACGCTATCAAACAGAATTTATTTAAGAAGTTTTATATTTACGCTTTCTTTTTAGTGTTTCCCCCGCGGTTTATAAATTTAGAAACAAATAATGGTTGTCTAAGCTCTGAGAGACTTGAACTGAAGGTTTGTTTGTAGCCTTTATTAAAAATAGTAATTACCTCGTTTCTGTTTGGAAATTTTTGCATGCAAATCTTTAATTCTTATCAAAACAGCCTCTATCAAACTCAGTTTTCTGGGAGAAGAACAAAAGCTGCAGAACGTGCTTTGAAGAGCTTAGGGCCAACTGCCCCTACAGAGGCTATTGCGAAACGAGCTTTGGCTAAAAATGGAATAAAACTTGAACCAGATTTTATTCGTAACCTTAGGCGAAAACCCTCTATTAGTGGAAGTGAATCAGGAAAAGTCCTCCGCAGTGGTGTTGAAAATTCTTCCGGGACGATTTCTCCTGAACCCCGTTCTTCGAGTGATGGGGCAGTACGCCCATCTGACAGCGAGTTACAAAACTCCTCCAGATCCAAGGCCAGAAAGCCCTTAAATGCTGGGCGAGCAAAATCTTTCCGCTCAAGTCGCCGTTTAGGACACCCTAGTAAAACAGCAAGAGTTAGAGTACCTTCACCAACAGCTTTTAAACTCAATGGTTTAGACATGACACTGCCCAGAGCTCATGGCGACTGTAAGGCTCCCCATGTAGATTTAGAAGGCGGACGTTTTGTTACTGCACAAAGCAGCAGTGAGGAAAGTACTCTTCCTCCTCCGCCATCTTCAACTACTTTCGTTTCTCAGCATTTACCCCCCAGACCTTTTCACGGCCCACATGGGATACTTCCACCTCCCCCGTCGGCAGTGCCTTATGATTTGAGACCAGGAGCTCCCAGCAGTGGTTTGTCTGCTCCAATGTTACGGAGACCCATGTCAAGTAATATGGGTGTTTCTCCACTGTTATCCGCCGGCCCTCCTTTGCTTCGAAGTCAAACACAAGGAGCGGTAAACTCTCCTCGGATGGTGAGTACAAATTCCCGGCCCGGAACTTTTCCTATGAGTGCAACGCCACCTTCATTTCAACAAATGAATACAATTAGCTCAGGGTTAAGATCGCAGACCCCTCCGACAAGAAAACCGAAACCTAAATCAGCAAGTGGTAGCGACTCTTCATCAGAGCCCCTTGCGCTTAAAATAGCTCGGACACAGAGAGATCTTGCAAAAAGACAAAAAGGTATAGAAGTGCACAGGAGCAGTATTGCGGAATCAAAGCGAGTCCAAAGAGGACATGAGCAGGATAGAACGTACCTTGCCTCTATGCGAGGTGATGCTATTGAGTACAATGATACAAGTGTCAGTACGAGCGATTTAAATGAACCTGGCTATCCTCCTCCTAAGCGTGGAGGGCATCATGGATCCATCTCCCGGCGTTCAGTTGCAAGGGATATTGAAGCATTAACAACCCGGCTAGAAAGTTCGGAGTGGTCTTTTCAAGATCTGTCTTTAGAAGAACAGTTAGCAACATTGGAACGAAGAGAGAAAGCGGCAGGCAATCGAGAGAAATTAGCTGCAATAAAAGCAGAAACTCAAGTTTTTCATACTGAGAAATCTGCATTCCGAACCAGCGCTGACAGGCATCGAACGTTTGGACGCATAGATGCTAAGGGGACTTTTATACCTGCCTCTTCAGCTGCGAGAGTTTTTTCACGAAATAAAGTAAAACCGAGGCATCCTGTCGATATTAGAAAAATAGGACGAGGTGGTGGAAATCACAGCAGCAGCGACGGTAGTGGTGGTATAGCGGAAGATATCGATTTTAATAATCCGAGCAACGGGGAAGAAGATCGTCTTCGGAAAGCTGCAGAAGAAGAACACAACGTACTGTTTGTCTATAAAAATGCTCATGAGGTCGGTCAGGAAAGACCCGACTGGGTAAGTGGTGATTCTCGAATAGGGTCACGAGTCCATGACAGTGATCAGGAGCGCCGCAAACTTAGAACCATGAGACTTGAGGAACAGGCAAATGATTTCTCTTAGTTCTTTAAAGAAAAGATATATAATGTTCCCTGATTTACAAATTTTAATGAGCCATCTTAGTATCAAACACCACAATATATTTTTTGAAAAGTAGGTATATTCAAAAAGCGGAATTTCTGTATATTATTTGTTTTATTGTAGTTGTAGGTAATTTAATAATACGTGTGAAACTTTAATGTCTACTGTCCACTTGATCTCTAAAACAGCCTCATCGCGAGTTTTAGCCATCTACTCTGATAAGGTGCTTTCTAAACCGGGTAAGCATCTCCATGTGAAAGACCCCGTATCAACGTTACAGCCACAGACTGCGCGCAAGTTTTTTCAGAGCAAAAACTTTTGGTGGGGTGTTGGTTCTAGCAGTATAGCCACTGCTATTAGCTATGCTGTGTTAAAAGCAGAGCAATCAACGAAACAACTGGAAAAGCACCTTCACGTCCTGCAATCTAAAATTAAGCTTGAAAGTAAAAACAAATATATCCCTGTAGGGTTTTTCCTCAACGGACTTTTAGGTGGATTCACAGGTGCTCTTTTTGTTGCGTCAGGAATCAGCTCTTTTTTAGAGGGAAAAACAGATGGTGAATCTACTGGTATAAAAGATTGGGATAAAGACAATCATTCTTTTATTAGAGGTTGGAAACATGGTCTTAGCCATTCCGAGGCAGGACTTGAAAAGTACCGCGATAGTCGAGATAGGCTCAATATCTCAGCAGAGGGGTATTCCCTGGCAGATAAGACTCGTGCAAGTCTTGCGCAGCCGAGGATTCCTCGCTTTGGCAGCGACAGATCCGGATTGCCAAAAGCATCGTTTTTGGAGCGTTTAAAGAACTTGACTACGAAGAGTCATTGGCTGGAGTGGGGTACTTTGAGCGTCGGTACCTTGCTGAGCTATGGGCTTCTTAAAAGAAATCAACTGAATGGATTTAAAAAACAAATAAAAATGCTTCAGTTTAGGCTTCACGCTATGCAGAAAAAAGAAGAGACAGTTTTTTTACAAAGTATTGCAACACTTGGAATTACAGCTGTTTTAATCCCCCTAGCCCAAGTGTTAGAGCCTTTTTGGTCTGGACTGGGTTATAAACACGGCTATAAAAAGGGTCTTCACGATCCTAATGCTGAAGAGCTGAATTTTAAAGCTGGCTTTGCGATTGGTCTTACCGATCCAGCTGCAAAGCCTGATCCCGCTTTGGTTGCAGTCACCGGGCAAGAAGAATCCTGGGCAAAAGAAGTTGGTCTATGGCTTCACAGGCTTAAGTAATGAATGGTAAGCATTTACAAATTTTAATGGGCTATGTTAGTCTCGAATAGCACAATTTTTTTCTCTCATGCCTTATTAAATCAGAGCTTCTTTAGGGAATTCCCAACATAAAAGAAGCAATCAATTTCTAGGAAGAAAAGTCTTTTCAATGTCGCACATCGTCTCATCCACCAAACTGTCATCTAACGGCTCTTGCTGCTGTTGTTGTTGTGCTTTGGCGTGGCCCCCGGATAGAGATTTTTGACTGATATGACTGTGTAAAACCATAGACAGACTTAGCAAAAAGAACCGGTAAAGCCTAAACGCTACCGGTTCTTTTTTGTACACAATCGTTCAACCTTTTGGAATACCAAGCCCACCTCATGCAAGTTCTTAGCCACCCACGATTAAGCCGCACCCTCCAGGTTTTGCAATCAAACCCGGCGGCTAAAATCTTTTTGGTCAATGTGGCTACCGTTGCGGCACCTCGGGTCTATATTGACTATCACCGGAATAAAGATGCCGGAAACGAGTCCATATTTTACGAGGGGTTCAGCCTCTTCAGTAACTACATTGCTCCCGGATTGCTCGCCTTAGGAACGGCCTCTTTACTCAAAAAGTTCAATAACCCTTTACACATCAATACAACGCAATGGATTAGCAACGAAGCGGTTGACGCCTTCTCGCATCATTACAAAGCGGCTTTAGGGAAATTAGATAACGCAGTTCTTGAGCAAGACCCTGCAGCCCGTAAAAAAGCGTTTTTCCACCAAGTCCTCTCTCATTTAGAAGCCAAACGCTCTCTCGACGGGAAGATTACCCACTTAGAGCCGCAGCATATTCAAGAACTTGCCCATGACGTGACAGCGCTGCCTTTAAAGGGAAAAGCGCCTCAGTCGCTGATTAATAAATTGACAGGCCACTTGGAAAGCGCTGACCAAATCAAGCTTCTCGCTGCTCCCCACGGTAAGGCACTGGATATTCAGCCCAAAGACTTCCTGAGCCAGCTGTCGAAAATGGGACACGAATTCCAGAAGGTCCATACGGGCGATCAAGTCCATAACCTGGTGAGTAAAGTCCATTTTTCCAATAGTGCAAAAGCGGCGGTTAGCTTATCGATTGTCGGAGGCCTGGGTTTCTTCGCTCAGTTTATTAATAAGTGGATTACCAAGGAAAGAACCGGTAAAACCGGCTTTGTCGGGACCGAGAACTTAATTGCTGTGGAAGATGACGGTTCAGAAGTGCCCGTTGTGGTTCCGGTTCGTCTTCCAGCAAATCACCCGGATGATAAAACCATTGGCGGCAAACTGGTTAGCCAGGTTCATGTGCCCGGCCATGCGGCAAAGCAAAATGATGTCCCCCCCACCCTTAATCCCTCCCCCTCCAGGGGAGAGGGGATAAAAAGTTCTCCAGTCGATGATGTTAATTCGAAAAAAGGAAAAGATAAGAAAAACCAGCCACAACCCGCTTTTGGCGGTTTTGCATCGAATCAATTTTTACCGAATGTGGATCAATTGAAGTACATTATCTATCCTGCCGGAATTATTGGTAAAATGCTGGCCTCGCGCTCTATTGATGAACTTCGGGAAACCGCAATCAAAGCCGGATTCGCATACTTTAACTTACTCTTTATACCGAACCTGGTTGAGAACGTGGTGGCGTATGCCGCTGGTAAACACCATATTTTCAGCCGTAAGCCGGACTTAAAGCCGCTGACCTCGGAAAGTGGTGTTTGGGAAAAAACCAAGTACTACTTTAAATCGGTCAATCAGGCGCATATCCGCTCTTATGAAGATGTGGCTCTGTATTCCAAGCAGTACGCTCAAAAACTGAGCACGATGAAGGGTGAAGCGCTTGAAAAGGAACTGAAAACCCTGATTTCCAAGCCAGAAGCACTCTTGTCCCGTTTAAGCACGATTCAAAATCCTGTCGAGAGAGAACAGCATTTAAGTGATGCCATCTTAAAGCGTTTAAGTTGGGTAAAAAATGCCGCCGTTCTGTCCGGTATCCTCTATTCAGCCTTAACGCTGGGCGTAGGTTTGAACTTGTTGAACATCTATATTACGAAGCGTCGCTTTCAACGGAACGGTGCGGACGATGAGGGAAATCCTCTCTTTGGACTTGCATCCCATAATCCATTTGTGAAGCATACAAGTTAGTATTTTTTAGAACTATGAAAACCGATACAATAAAGGTTTTTTACATAGGAGCTTTGGGATGTTGGCCTTTAAGTTTAGTTTCAAGCTATTTTGCTTTGCTTTAGGAGCAGTGCTGTTCTCCTTTGCGCATTCTCCGTCAGGGTATGCATGCCGACTGCAAGCCATCATGTCTCCAAAAAGTTCGGCAGGTAAAATGGGTATCGGGACGACTCAGGTACAAAAACAGACAAATGCGTTTTTGAAACAAACCCTGCTAACAGCGCCCAATTCCTTATTAAACGAGAGTAAAAAGCGTCCTAAGCTTCACAGACGCGAGGAGAAAAATCCGTTATACGATTTGGAAGATTTATCCGGTCTGGTACGTTCTGTCGGAAGTCCCGACGGCTGGGGTATTACCAGCTATAACGCAGTAAGCGAAGCTCAAATTTTAAAAAGTGCGCTTCCCGCAGAAAAAGATCCAAACTATGTGCGGGCAATTAATACGCTGATAAAAAATAAACCGAGTTTAGTGATGGCGCATGTGCGCCAAACGGATAACCCGAAGTCTGTAGCGATACAGAATGTACATCCGTTTATGTTCCAAAATTGGAGCTTAATCCACAACGGTACAATGAGCGGTGCCTTTGCCCAAAGTACCCTCGATAAAATAGCCTCCCATCAAGAGGCGTTAGTGGGCGGTCCAAAAGGTCAAACGGATAGCGAACGTGTTCTTCATTACTTCCTGTCTGTTTTACTGGAAAAATACGACACGACGGATTCATCCAAACTTTCGACAAAGCAAGTCCAGACCGCTTTCCAGCAAACGATGTTGGATCTCATCGCAGTTTCTCCTGCCAAAAGCAAGACCTTTAAAGACTCGTTATTCGGCATTGAGGGTACATTACAAACGCTCCCCTCGTGCAATGTGATTATTTCGGATGGTCAGCATGTTTTTGCGTTTCGTCGCGTGTTGAATTTGTATCTTGGGGAAAAGGATCTCGGCCATGGCGAGAAATTTTATATCGTGAGCTCTGAACGCAGCGTTCCTACCAGCAAAAGTATGAAATGGCTCTTACTGCCTGAAAATCATTTTTTAACCCTCAGCTGGGATATTGACGGGCACGTTATACTTGAGTTAAATCCTTATTAAGCAAAAAATTAATGAGTTTCTTAAACAAATGATGTCAGGAAAAGCAAATACGTCACATTTGCTTATCGAGTGTTAATAGGTGGCTAGGTCGTATGGAAAAAATTAAGAATCTATTCTTTCTGTTGAAACCAGCATATTTGCTCAATCCTGAGAAAGGATTTACTTTAGCCGAGCTTTTAGTTTCTTTACTCATTCTTGGAGAAATTGCGACATTTACTATCCCTAAAATTCTTATAAGCCAGGCTAATCAAACTAATATTGCAAGGGCTAAGGAAGTTTCAGGGATGATCTCAGGCGCTTTTCAGCAGGCTCAAATGGCAGGTATCGTGAATAGTTCCTTTTCTTCTTCAGGCTTGGTTCCCTATTTAAATTATGTAAAATTAGATACGTCTTCTAACCTGGTTGATGCGCACCCTACCACATCAAGTGCCTCATGTAGTGCAGCTGGACCCTGTTTGATTTTACATAATGGTGCAGTAATTCAAATGTTTAATGCTTCATTTTCCGGCACAAACACGACCAATACGATTGAAGTTCGGATCGATCCTCAGGGAAACTATAGTGGTGTAGCGGATTCGCTGCAGTATGAAATTTATTATGGTGGCCGACTCACAACGCGTGGACAAGCACTTTCAGGCTCAGTCAATAGTAATAGCCCCGGTTATGGTCCTTGCGCTGCTTGCGATCCAAGCTGGTTTAGCTGGTGAGATGAACTTCTTGATAACTAAGCTAACCTGAAATAATACTGGCAAAGTACAAGCTAAGCCTGTATCCACTTATGCTCAATTGATTTTTCGTATCCAAGATCTATAGTTTGGTCGGAAAATGAAACTCTAGTCTCTTATCGAGCATTTCGTGAAGGGTTTTATGAATAGCGTCGAGATCCCCGTTTTGAATGCCTTCAACTTGCTTTTCTGTAGTTGTTTTAAGGCCTATCATTTTATGACCTTGCTCATGCAGGGGAGGAGTTTTTTGGCTTTGTATTTCTCTAAAATGTAAAGCTAGGTGTTGGAGGTTTTTGTAATAATCGCCTGCACGGGCACCGACAGATATTTCTTTTTCCCCATCTTTTAGGAATTGAATGTGGTTATAAATGCGAATAGGTCCTTCTTCGAAAAAGTCTTTTGACATGTTTGCATCAAGCTTTGCTTTGGTAAGCATTCGTGATTCAGATCGTCCAATGGTAATATCTGCAGAAAGTTCTGAAGGGAATGATGTCGTGCTGGATGTGATATGCCAATTGTCTGGTAGTGGACTGGGCTCACCATGAGGGATTTTAATAATTTTCCCTTGCTGTAAAAGGTCTTGTAATGCCTTATGGATTGCGTCTGTATCTCCATTACGTACAGATTCTTGAGCTTGATATGAAGGTACATCGCTAATGTCAGGATTGCGAATATCAGGCTCTATGCCAGTTCTATTGTGTTCTACCGCTCTATGCCTTAGCGCAAGTGCTTGTAAATTATCAAAGTAGTCCCCAACCTTGACTGTTTCTATATGCGAATAATGGGGTGCCTCTGTACGAATATAACCGACACGAATGGGGCCTTTTTGATAAAAATCTATTTTATCTTTATTGTCTTCAAGAAGCTTTTCGTGAAGCGCATGGGGTACTGATAAAGCCTTCTTATAGTCTTCATAATAAGCTGATGTAGGGTTTAACCATGCAGAGGGTGGCGTAGGCAATTTTATTGCGGTTTGCCCTGATTTTTCAAAACTGTCTTTAGAATGTAAGAGGGTAGCATTTGTAGTTGAGACTTGATTTTCAATTGCGGGGATTTCTAAAGATGAGCTTGCCTTTTGAAGAGATCCTGAGTATGACATATTTTGATTGCTGACCATACTGATTATCCTTCAATCATTTTATGTCTTATGGATATATATAATAAAAACAAACAAATAGTTTTTATTGATTTTTGTGTAAAAACCCTAATGGTTTACACTCACTGAAAAACTACACACGAAAGCCACTTTATAGAATCCTACATGATACTTTGTGAACTGGTTTTTAGGGCTGATAGCACGCTTCTATACTGTTCGGGTTTAAATTAAAGTGCTTGTCCTCTGTTTTTTAAAAGCTTTATCAAGCCCCTATCCTTAAGCTCTTTTGCTTGGGACAGGGTGACTGTACCGTATTAACCCTATGAGTTTCCCTCTTCATGTCTTCTTTGCCATCTCGTGTTAGCGCTTCCCCCGCGCCCCTAAAAACTGCTTCCGCAACCCTTAAACATGCCTCAATCGCTAATGAAAGACTCCGAAATGGAGCTGCGCTTGCTGCTTCTGAAGTGGCTCAAGCGAAGGCTGCTGAGGAAGCAAGATTAAAACAGGCTGCTAAAAAGAAGCGAGTCATCAAATTTTTAGTGATTGCCAGTGTTGTGGTGGGGGGTGCGCTTGCCATTTATAAGCGCGAAGCCATTATGTCGGGTTTCCGCAATCTTTTACCCGCTAAGCAGCCTGTCGCACCTCCTGAACCGGTAGAAGTAACCGTAACGAACAAAAAACCTTTGGCAGCGGCTCTTGCAAGTTCTCCCTTCATCTTTGAGCTCGGTCGACAACTGGGTAGAAAAAGTGGCTCACATCCCGATGCAGCCAAAGAAAGAGCAAGCTTTGAACGAGGGGAGCGCTCTGGTTTTTCAAGGGGCAAAGCTGAGGGAGAGAAACGTGGCCCTACCGTGCATGAGAGACTCGCGCAAGCGCAAGCGGAGTACGAAAGCTACAGGAAAGGGAAAGCTGCCGGAGAAAGGCTAGGAAAAGCGACTGGTGAATATGAGGGTTATAGACAAGGCGCGGCTGCGGGAGAAAATCTTGGCTATCTGAAAGGCAAAAAAATATCCGATGAGCAGAGGCGTGCAGATCACAAAAAGGGTGTTTTTGAAGGCGGCAAATTCGTCTATGACAAAATGAAGCAAGAGGGTTACAGACCGGGACAAGCAAGGTCATCCACTTCTAAGTCCACTCAAACCGGTCTTTCTGCAAAAACGACAGTGACTCGTCACAAAGGCAAATCCTGGGAGAATGGTAAGGAAGTGCCTATTGAGTATGAAGTGGAAGAAGTCGATTAAATTTTCTCAAATTAATAGTTGTGCTTAATATAGTAGAGCTTGTTTCAAGCTTTTTATTGAAGTGAAACTATTTTGGCTTTGAGAAGGCTTGTTTATCATTTTTAAATATGCTAATAATCAATAAAGAACAAAACGTGATTTTGTTCTTTTACCTCAACCACTCTGAGCCCCTCAATGTCTAAACACTCGATAACCAAATCCAAAGAAAGCTTGCCTGGCGATAAAAAAGCCCAGATCCTGGCTGCTGCCGAGGCGCGCTTTCTGGAATACGGCATTCGCAAAACCACAATGCGCGATATTGCCGATGATTTGGGCATTGCGGTTAGCAACTTATATCTCTATTTCGCGAATAAACGAGAAATAGCCCTGGCGATTGCAGAAACTTGCAGCCATGAGATGGAAACAGAGGTCCAGGAAATCCTGCTTCAAGAGGGACATGCGGCCGATCTGCTTGAATTTCTCCTGGTTAGTCGCTACCGCGGCACCATCGATTTCTTGGAAAATACGCCCAAAGGCATCGAGTTGTTGACCTATTGGGCGGCTGAAGCGCCAGAGACTATTATTTGTTATCAAAAAGACTTTGAAGACAACATTTTAAAGGTGCTTGAAGCGGGCCAGGCAAAGGGTGAATTCTATTTTGCGGATCTTCCCTTAAGTGCGCGGCAAATTAACCTTGCAGTAGGACAGTTTTACCTGGTGCCTCACATTAAATTCCCCAATTTGCCTCAGGAAGAGGATTTAAAATCCCTTATCCGTTGGCTTCTTGCTCCTTGGATTTCCCCTAAGCCGGATCGACAAACCCATGTGGCTTGATCCCAACATTCCGTATTGATTCAACCTAGTTCCCGTCTTATTTAATTAGAAGTGTCTGTCTATGATGCCTGAAAACAAAGCTCGATATGTCGTTAAATTCGCCACAACACTGAGTGTTTTGGCATCGTTGGTACTTTCTGTTTCGGCCATGGCGGCTGATGACTTGGCGCCGACTTTAAAAGGAGCGGATAAAGGGAAGGTGGCTACCCCCACTGCTTCTGAACCAAAGAAAGATCAAATTGACCCTGAAAAGCTTGAACTGAAGCCGATTCGGGAAGATAGGAAAACAGAGAAAAAAGTTGAAAAACAAACCCTTAACGCGAAAGCAACCATTTGGCGGGGCACCGATAATTCGGTACACGATGCCATTCCGTCCACACTTTCAGTGAAAGATGCGTTTCCGGATCGGAATTGGTGGGAACACTTTAATGACGAGAATTTAACGCGTTATATTGAACAGGCATTGCGCGCTAATTTGAACCTTCAAGTTTCCCAACAGCGTGTTTTAGAAGCACGGGCCCTCGCTCAGCAAACACGTGGTAAGGAAATGCCACAACTCTATTTCCAGCCCTCATTTAGCCGCTCCCGAGGTTCTGCCACTTCTTTTCCAAGCTTTAGTGGTGGCGGTGCAACGACAGCCGGTAACGCGGGCGGTGCAGGGAATGTTGGAGGAGCTGGAAGTACTTCGGGCGGTACCAACACTACCAGTTTCTTTTTAGGGCGATATATCAATACCTATTCAACGCCGCTGAATGCCAGCTGGGAATTGGATCTCTTCCATAAAAATCGTGATTATACCCGGGCTACCAATAAGCAGGCGGAAGCCGCAGTTCATAACTTGCAGGCAACCAAGTCTGTTCTGGCAACGGATGTTGCAACCGCTTATTTCAATTTAATTGCCAACGATAAACTGATAGAGCAGCATCAGGAATTAATTTCTACCGCTGAAGCCGATTTAGCTCACGCTCAACGGCTCTACGATGCTGGTGCATCCGATCAGGAAAATGTAGTTCTTCGCCAAGGCCGTTTAACGGATTTTAAAGCCCAACTTCAGGATGCGTATGCGGCTCAGGCTTTGGCTCTCCACCAGCTGGCAGTTTTAATGGGGCAAACCCCCTATGCTGTTGGCGAACTGCAAAGAATGGACTGGGAACACTATGCGATTCCGAACGAAATATCGGGCGGATTGCCAGCAGAACTGCTGATTCGTCGTCCTGATATTCGTGCAGCTGAAGATACGTTGGCTGCTGAAGGCTTTACAGTTCGAGCGGTGAGAAAAGAGCTATTTCCTCAGTTAATGGCGAGCGGCGCATTCGGATTTTCAACGGCTCAATTCACCAAACTGTATAATTGGGAAAGTTATACAACCTCACTGGCAACCAGCCTTATTCAACCTATTTTTACCGGTGGGCAAAAAATGGGAAACTTGCGAGTTCACAAGGCTCGTTATCAACAACAATTGCTCACATATCGCAATACAGTCTTACAATCGTTTAAAGAGGTTGATGATTCTATTTCGTCTCTGAAGTCTCACCGCAATGCGTATGAAAATTATGCGGAATCCTTAGGCTTTCTTGATCAACGTCAGCAGATTCAGAAAAACCGTTTGGCAGCGGGTGCAATCGCAGAAGCTGATCTTAACCCCGTTACGATTGAAGTTATCCAAGCCCAGCAAGGGCTTACCAGAACTAAACTATCTGCATTGACGGATACCTTATCGCTTTACAAGGCCCTGGGAGGTGGCTACTAACCTATGTCTTTCCTATTGAAACGTTTGGCTCAATCCAACTCATCCGCAATTTTAGTCAGCTCAGTTCTGGCTTTGTCCTTGACCTTAACGGCGTGTTCCTCACAGCCGCAAGCGCCCATGTCGATGCCACCCGCACCCGTTGAAGCGCTTTCACTTAAAAATATTAACGTTGCAGATTATTCCGATTTCGTTGCGACGCTTATTTCGCGGAATTCCGTCAATGTGCAATCGCGCGTTACGGGACAAATTTCTGCGATTTATGTCAAAGCGGGTCAGCATGTTCGTAAGGGGCAACTACTCATTCAGATCGATCCCCTGGAACAACTGGCTGCGGTTTCCAGTACAGCCGCTGCGGCGTCTGCGTCTAAATCGCAGATTGCTCAGGCTCGTGACTCTTTAAAATCTCTTCAAGAGCAACGCAAAGGCTTGCAGTCTATTGTTGAAACGGCAAATAGCCAGCTGAAGCGTTATCAAACCTTGTTGGACCAAAAATCCGCCAGCCGCATGGATGTTGAAAAATACACGAATGAGGTTCAGCAAGCTCAAGCCAATCTTGAGTCAAACAGTGCGCAAATGATGGCACAACGGGCCACTATTTCTTCGGTACAAAGCCAGGCACGCCAAGCTGCAAGTGCAAATCAACAGCAACGTGCCCAACTGCAGTTTTATCGCATTACCGCTCCTTTTGATGGTGTCGTGGGTGATATTCCGACCCGGCAAGGGAATTATGTTGAATCTACCGATCCCCTCTTAAGCGTTACGAATAACACGCACTTGGAAATTAACCTGAACGTACCTTCTGAAAATGCGGCTGCACTTCATTCGGGTATGCCCATCGTGATTGTAGATGCTGATGGTAAAACGATTGCGCAAGCGGCCACATCGTTTATTTCGCCTCGAATGGATGCGCAATCTCAAACCATTCTTTTAAAAGCGGTCTTTGACAATAAGGACGGCCACCTTAAAGCGGATCAGGTTGTGAATGTTCGCTTAGTTCGTTCCAATAAACCTGGCTTACGGATTCCCGTAACTTCCGTTGTTCACATGGGCGGTCGAGACTTCGTCTATATTGTAAAAGATGGTTTCCCTCCCCCTCCTGACAAAACCCCAACGGGCGATCCAGAAGTCGATAAAAAAGCGACGGAAGCACCCCCAGCCCCTAAACCGGATGGTAAAAAACATTATTATGCAAAGCAGGTTCCCGTTACGTTAGGGCGGATTGATGGTTCCGACTACGTTGTGGAAGGCGGCTTGCAATCCTCTGAAACCTTAATTCTTTCCGGTATTCAAAAACTGGCTGATGGAGCCCCTGTCCTGCCAATGGAAAGTCCTGAAAAGCCAACGGTTTATACCCACTCCAAAACCTATTAAGCCTCTCCATAGACTTTTGGCAAGCCGGTCTATAACGGAATTTCGGATTGATCTAAATACAAAGTGGATTACACCACTCATTTTTTCAATTCTTGCCTGTAGCATTGATGTAAGAAGAGCTTCTTAACTTATGTTTGTTGAATTTTTTATCAAACGCCCTATTTTTGCGAGTGTTTGCGCGTTGATTATCGTGCTTGCGGGTGCGGTGAGCATTCCAGCCCTACCGGTCGCGCAGTATCCTGATATCGCACCGCCACAGGTTCAAGTCACGAGTGTTTATATCGGGGCAAGTGCGGAAGTCGTTGAGTCTGCTGTTACGGTTCCGCTTGAACAGCAAATCAACGGTGTTGAAGGCATGAAGTACATGACTTCTTCCAGCGGAAACGATGGAACGAGTAGCATCACGATTACCTTCGATGTTGGCCGTAATATCGATGACGCCATGGTAGACGTTCAAAACCGTGTCCAAACGGCTCAAGCGCGCCTCCCAGACGCGGTTAAATCGACCGGGGTTACCATTCTGAAAAATTCACCGGCGCTTGTTCTTGTTTACGGCCTCTATTGCAAGAATAACGAGTACGACAATTACTTCATGAGTAACTACGCTGATCGATACATTGTTGATGCGTTAAAACGGATCAACGGGGTCGGTACGGTTACCATTTTCGGGGAACGGAAGTACGCGATGCGTCTCTGGTTGGCTCCCGATAAGCTGGCTCGGCGTAACTTAACCGCATCCGATGTCGTTAAAGCCCTGCAAGAGCAAAATGTTCAGGTTGCAGCGGGACAGATCGGTCAGCCTCCTAACGCGGAAGCGCAGTCCTACCAAATGAGTATTCGGGCTTTGGGACGTCTTACGGATGCCAAGCAGTTTGAAGAAATGGTCATTAAAACCAACGCGGATGGCTCACTCATTCGTTTGAAAGATATTGGTCGGGCTGAGTTGGGCGCTGAAACCTACAGCAACCTGCTGCGCTTGAATGGGCGTGATGCGGTCGGTATCGGTATCTTCCAATTGCCCAGTGCGAACGCAATGGAACTGGCTAAAAAGATTAAAATGGAAATGCAAACCCTGGTGGGTCGTTTTCCACCCGGCTTGAAGCACTATCTGGCCTTGGATACCACGACGGTGATTCGTGACTCTTTGAGTGAGGTTCTGTTTACGCTCGGTATGTCTATTGTGCTGGTTGTCGGCGTTATTTTCCTTTTCTTGCAAAACTGGCGCAGTACCATCATTCCGGTTATCACCATCCCGGTATCCTTAATCGGAACCTTCATGTTCATGCAGCTCTTCGGTTTCTCGATCAACACCCTGACGCTGTTTGGGTTGACCTTGGCAACAGGTTTGGTTGTAGATGATGCGATTATCGTTATTGAAAACATCGAACGTTTCATTCAGGAAAAGCATATGGAGCCTATGGCTGCTGCTTCTGCCGCGATGAGCGAGGTATTCGGTGCGGTATTAGCAGCGTCTTTGGTACTGATTGCGGTATTTGTTCCGGTTGCCTTCTTCCCAGGAACAACAGGCTTGCTTTACAAGCAATTTGCGCTCACGATCGCATTCTCTATCGCGATTTCTGCTTTCAACGCCTTCACACTTACGCCAGCGTTATCTGCGTTGCTTTTAAAGAAGGAGCATCCGAAAGAAAATTATTTCTTTAGCTTCGTGAACCGGGTAATCGAATGGATTCGGAACACCTTCCATAAGGGCTTAAGTCGTGCAGTGAAGGCTCAGACGCTTATTGTTGCTGTTTTCCTAATCATATGTGCAGTCTCGGTTTGGCTCTTTAAGGTTGTTCCTACTGGCTTTATTCCGAACGAAGACCAAGGGTACTTCCTGGTAACAGTTCAAGGTCCGGAAGGAACCTCTTTGAACTACACCAATAAAGTTCTGAGTCAGGTTATCGGTACCTTAAGTAAGGTTAAAGAAGTCAGTGGTGCCTTTTCGATTAGTGGTTTCAGCTTTGCGGGTAACGGTCCCAATAAAGGGATGCTCTTTGTGACCTTAAAACCTGTTGAAGCACGCTCTGGAAAAGATCACTCAGCTTCTATGGTCGTTCAACGGGTTCGTCCTATGTTAATGGGAATTCCTGGTGCCGTCGTTATGCCTTTTGAACCGCCAGCAATTCGAGGTGTGGGTAGCTTTGGTGGTTTCCAGTTTGAAGTTCTGGAAGAAACCGAACGCGACTTAAACACCTTATTTGCTACGGTCCAAACGCTCAACATGGCGGGAAACACCCAAAGCAAAGAGCTGACCGGGATGTTCTCCAGCTTTACGGTTAACGATCCTCAATTACGGGTTACGGTTGACCGCTTTAAAACGAAGTCCCTCAATGTGAATATGACTGAGCTCTTCGATACGATGCAGGTCTACCTGGGGTCACGCTACGTTAACGACTTTGACTTCCTGAATCGGGTATACCGTGTCTACGTTCAAGCGGATCAACAGTATAGGGCTCAGCCGAACGATATTGATAAGCTCTATGTGCGTTCCAACAACAACAAAATGATTCCCTTGCCTAATCTGATTAAGGTTGATCGTACTTTCTCCCCTCAGGCCATCTCTCACTACAACATGTTTCGCTCTGCCGAGATTAACGGTGCTGCGAAACCTGGCTTCAGTAGTGGACAGGCAATTACCGCTATGGAAGCGCTTGCCAAAAAGAATCTTCCTCGTGGGATGCACTCGGAATGGTCCGGTGTAGCGCTTGAAGAGCAAGAGTCCGGTCAACAAGCAGGCTTCATTTTCGTCCTGAGCTTCTTGTTTGTATTCTTGGTACTGGCCGCTCAATATGAAAGCTGGTTGGATCCGTTCATCATTATGATGGCGATTCCGGCCGCGATGATGGGCGCGATGTTTGCCCAATCGATTGCAGGCTTACAAAACGATGTGTTTGCGCAAATCGGCCTAGTTATGTTAATTGGTTTGGCAACCAAAAACGCGATTTTAATCGTGGAATTTGCCAATCAGCTGCGTTCCGAAGGTGCTTCCGTTGTGGAAGCGGCGGTTGAAGCAACGCGAATTCGTTTCCGTCCGATTCTGATGACTTCACTCGCCTTCATTTTAGGGATCTTCCCCTTGGTGGTTGCTGGTGGTGCCGGATCGTCAGCACGTCACTCCATGGGTACAGCCGTATTTGGGGGGATGATTGTTTCGACAGTACTGAACTTGTTCATTATTCCCGTCATCTATATTCTTGTGAATGCCTTGCGTGACCGTGTTCTGAAGAAGAAAGCGCCAGTGCAGGAAACCCACTCGGTTTAATAAATTAGTCCGTAATAAAAAAAGACCGTCCTTGATTCAGGGGCGGTCTTTTTTCCAAAAAGAAAAGCTACCGTATAGGGCCGGTAGCTTTGACTTGGGGAGGAGGTTGGAGAAGTGAGATTAAACGGTAAATCTTATATATAAACAATCGATTCTTTTGAGTAAAACCTGAGGCTTTGTAAATAAACTGTTACCGCAGACTCAGGCCACACTCACTTGTGACGGATCGTAGTGATTCGCCAACTTGGTGAAAATAGCTAATAATTCAGGATGGAAGCTTTTCGATCCTTCAGACAACATAATTTTGATGGCTTTATGACTCGGAATCGATTCTTTATAAGGCCGTTTTGAAGTCAGGGCATCATATACATCCGCAATTTTAACCACGTGAGAATACGGATGGATTTCCTCTTTGGATAAACCTTGTGGATAGCCACCGCCTCCATACATTTCCTGATGCTCGAGCGCAGGCAATGCAATATGTTGAGGGAGGCGTAGCTGCTCCACAATCATTTTATATCCGAGTTCAGGGTGCAGTTGCATAACCTGGAACTCTTTTTCACTGAGACGGCTGGGTTTAAACATAATATTCCGAGGAATAAGAAGCTTGCCTAGGTCGTGTAAAATTGCAGCGAGTGCAATTTCTTTCACTTCTTTTTTGCTGAATCCGGCTTTGCTGGCTAAAGCAATACTGAGTGTTGTAACATCGAGAATATGAGAATAAGTAAATTCGTCTCTCACACGGATTTGACTTAAGAATTGAATTTGATCGACTTTATTGGTAACAGAGGCAATCAACTGGTCTCGAACTACTTCACACAGGGCAACATCAGGGCTTGCACCACGACGCAAGCGATCCCAGAACTCAATTAAAGGACCTTGAATATTTTCGATTGTGGCTGTTTCTATTAGATTGCTTTGGTTATTATTTTCAGCAATCTGACTTTGTCTTTCTGTGCGGGATACGTTGCTTGAAAAGAGTATGTGATAGCCTTCATGGTCAAAGATATCTTGGCTTTTTGGCATTTCCAAAGCTTTGCGATAGGCGCAAAGTGAGCGAAGCGGCCCTAAGTCCGCATGGGAAAGCTTGTGTCCTGCCGGAAATAGTGATTCACCCATTTGGTTATATAAGTCATGAGCAAGTGGCTGCTCAGTATTGAGCGTGTCGTAAGGTATTGGAATCAATAAATCTGCCATGAATGCCTCATGTATTATCAAATCTGTGGTGTATTCCTCTGGCATTTTGGATGCCGATTAATACATTTTTATTCTTTCGACATATCCTCCAAAAAGTTTAGGGATTAATTAAGCCATATGTCAGAATGCAGTCAATTTCTTTCTTTAAAGCTATGTTATGATTCTAAAAGGCTGTTTACAGGGCTTTAAAGAGCTCTAGCTTGGGAGTCTTGGTCTATAGTGGCAGCGTCTTCGAAAACAGTGACAGCAAAGTATCGTATTGCACGCAATACGTACGCTTGTTGCCGCCTAGATATTCTGCACTCCGATGAAGAGAATGCAAAAGTTCTGGTGGGAGTTCTCTTAAAAGGTGATCGAGAATTGCCTGTCGGCACCCAGCTGATTATCCCCGCCGCTGATAAAACTATGGAAAACAAAACTGCCCTTGTACAAAACGTGGACGGGGAACATGTCCACCTTTGCACGCCGTTTATTACCCAGCCCATCCAAGAAGAACGTCGAAAAGAAGCTCGCATAGCGACTAATTTTAAAATGCTTCTGAAAGGACATCAGCTGGATGCCGTGGAAGGGGCTGTCGATGGCATTACGTTTCAATGCAATGACTCCAAAAACACCCTAACCAACTTAGTGGTTGGGCGCCCCTATGAGTTTAAGGGTACTTACAAGCAGGTGGATTACGAGTTTATAGGTGTTTTAAAGCACCTCCACTATGATTGGAAATATTACAGGCACCGATTAGGCGTTCACTTTATAGAGATGGATCACGAAAAAGAAACGGTTTTGCGCTTCCTGATTAATCCTGACTATAAAGTCCCCATTGCCCAAAGCAGCACAATTGATACCTCTACAGGGAAAATTTCACGTTAAAAATTCCCTAACGTTTTTAGTTGAGTGATAATAAATCGCTTAGTGATTTTTTAACCAACCAACACCGGCACCGATACCGCCGCCAACTAAGGCACCTTTACCGAGCTTGCGACCATCACCCATTAATGTAGAGGCACCGGCACCGGTTAATGCACCGTAAGCAGCTGTTTTAACGACAGGATGTTGACTCATATAACGGCTTTTACGGGTTGCCTGAACCCCAGCACCGACACCAGCTCCCACAAGGGCGGTTCTACCTACTGACCGGCCAGTTACGAGTCCCGCACCCGCACCAATACCGGCCCCCACGAGTCCACCTTTTAGAATGGAACCTGTTTTCTGGTCAATAAAGCGACCATTGTTATCCCGATAATAGGGGCGTCCATGGTAATAGCCTTTTTCAGCTTGCGCTAAACTGGAAAAGCCTACACCACTCATTACCATTAAGCCGAGCAGAGATAGCCCTATGTTTTTTCTAGATAAAATAGAAAAAGGGTTGATTATCATGAGCATGAGTTCTCCCTTTAAGGTAAGTCATATTAGTCATTATATAGGGATTTGTGTTCTCTGAAAATTCCGCTAAGGACTAGATTATCATGGCATACTGATGGGCTAGGGGTTCAAACTAAATACCCACCGGCAGACTACCGCGGTGGAAGAACTTATTGAGATCATTTTTAGAAATCGTGTGCGCGATTGGACGACCATGAGGGCATGTCCAAGGGAGTTCGCAGGCGAGCCAGCGTTTAACCACTTCTTCCATTTCAAATTGACTGAGTGTATCTCCTGCTCGAACGGCACTATGACAAGCCAATGTAGCCAGTAAATGATCCAAATCCAGATTCATGTGCCCTGTTTCTTCAAGCTGATTCAACAATTGTTCAAACATTTTGATGGGTTCACTCAGTCCGTCGCGCCCGGTATAAACAATTGGGAAACCCGTCAATAGGAGGGCTCGTGATTCTGCTTCCAATATGTAAGTGAAACCGAGTTTTTCAAAGTCTGCTTTTTGCTTTTCCAATAAATCATATTGAACCGGGCTTACCGAGAGGGCTTTTGTACCAAGGCATTTTTGGACCAGAGGTTCTCCACTCGTTAAATTGATTGTGAGCGCCTCGAAAAAGCTACGTTCACTCGCAATGTGTTGATCTACAACGAGCAATCCTTGAACGGTTTCAAGCAGAATATAGGTATTAAAGAGCTGCCCAATCACCTTGAAACGTGTTGAGCTATCTTCTGAATTCGAGATGGTTTGAAGTTGCGTATCGGAATAATTAGTCGCTTGCTTTAAAGGAATTTGTGGTGTTTCAATCCTCGCTGTGAGTGAAGCATTTTCGTTTTCTATTCCAAAGGGTACTGAAGAGGGAAGTGAATATGCTCGATTGGAGCTCACATTTTGGTCATGAACTGTTCTGGTATTCTCTGAAAAATTTGAGCTTCTAAATAGGAGTGCCGAATCAAAGTGATTGCTAGGAGTGCTTGGGTCAGAAAGGGAGCTTTGATTGTTAGGATCTTGAAAAGACACCATAGGGCTTGCTTCAAGCTGAGAGGTTTGCCAGGGACGTGCCGGGAAAGGTGTCGTGGGTTCGAGTTGAATGCCTTGGGCAATCATTGCGTTTTTGAGAGCACTTTTTACAAATCCAAAAATGCGGTTGGAATCCACATAGCGAACTTCCCGCTTGGCAGGATGGACGTTTACATCCACATGATGGAAAGGCATGCTTAAAAAGAGAGCTGCAAGCGGATATTTGCCGCTAGGCAAAAGACTTTCATAGGCTGCTTCAACCGATTTTTGGAGAATATGGCAGCGGACATGGCGACCATTCACGAAGGTCATTAATAGCCGTTTATTACTTTTCATAAAGCCAGGCTCAGAGACAAATCCTGCTAGCGATAAAGATCCTTCTGACTCTCTCTCGCTTTCATTTTGTGAAATGGGAATGAGTTTCACGGATTGTCGGGAAATTGAAAAAAGCTCTTCCAGTGTTTTTTTCAAGGAGCCGCTACCACTTGTTTTTAAGACTTCCCGCTCTGCAAGTTGGAGGTTAAACGTTACCTCGGGGTGAGACAATGCTAAATACTGAACGACTTCTTCAATATGGCCCAATTCGGTTTGTGGCCGTTTCAGAAATTTTAAGCGTGCCGGTGTGTTGTAAAAAAGATCGTCAACCTGCATCACCGTACCTAGTGCGCAACCAGCTTCAGTGAGATTGGGTTCTCCAAGCTCGTTAATGCTAACTTTGATACCTTGATCGGCAAACTTTGTACGGGTTAAGCAAACCATTTTAGAAATAGAGGCAACACTAGCGAGCGCTTCTCCACGAAAGCCCAGCGTTTGAATTTTTTCAAGCTCTTCAACGGTTCTTATTTTGCTAGTTGCATGGTTATAGAAGGCCTTTTTGGCATCTTCAGGTCTCATTCCATGGCCATTATCGGCAATACGAAGATTCCGGCCTCCACCCCCTACCATAATGCTGACTTGGGTTGCACCGGCATCCAACGCATTTTCAACGAGCTCTTTTACAACTGAGGCGGGTCGTTCTACAACCTCACCAGCTGCAATTCGATTCACCAAATGAGGTGGCAACAATTCGACTGATTTAAGAGAGTCAATCGTATTGATGGTGTCTTGTGAAAGCTCAGAGTGTTCTGTGTAGGGCATGAAAATAATGCCTTATTTTTGGGACAAGTTGCGGAGTTTTGTGTAGAGCTCTTTTTCTTGTGGACTCACTTGCTTAGGGATAAGGGCTTTGGGACGCACATAGAGATCACCAGCTTCGCCTTTGCCGTTGGGAAGTCCTTGCCCTTTTAGTCTCATTAGACGATCCGGCTGTGTGCCTGGTGGTAGGTGCATCGTAACTTCACCGTTAAAGGCAGGAATACTAATTTCTCCACCGAGAATAAGATCCGCTACTGGAACAGGGGCTTCGAAAATCAGCTGCTCTTTTTCATATTTAAAAAACAAATGTGGCTTGTATTGAATTTGTAAGTGGAGATCTCCTGCTCCTTGACGGGTTCGGTTGCCTTCTCCGGCAAGCCGTATTTTGGAACCTTCTTTGACACCCTTAGGAATATTTATAGTTAAACGCTTACCACTAGGAGTTTGAATTTCCAAAGAACCGCCTTTGGCAATCAGCTCAATATCCACTGGTAAGGGATGAATTGTAGGTTCTGGCTTGGCTGCTTGCTGGCGTCCCCGGCCTGCACCTGTGTGTCCGACACCCATACCGCCAAACATGTCAGCGGCATTTCCACCACCAAAGCCACCCATACCAGAAGCTCCCCCTCCGAATAATGCGTCGAAGAAGCTGGAAAAGTCACTTCCACCCATACCCCCCATATTAACGTTTTGCCAACCACCGGTATCATAGCCCGGGGGAGGGGTAAAGTTTTGGCCTTGGCGCCAGTTGGATCCAAGGTTATCGTACATTTTGCGTTTTTGAGGATCTTTAAGTGCTTCGTAAGCTTCCCCAATATCTTTAAACTTTTCTTCAGAGCCTGGGTTCACGTCAGGGTGATATTGACGGGCCAGTTTCCGGTAAGCGGATTTGATTTCAGCATCGCTCGCGTTACGGGAGACCCCTAAAGTTTGATAATAGTCTTTGTATTCTACGGCCATTGAAAAATGCTTTCTCTACCTAGGTAACGCGTAAAACTACTATACGAAATTCAGTCCCTTCTATAAAGCAAAGTGGATAAATTTTAAGGGGATTTTAACTTTTTCTCTAAGGCCTACCTTGTGTATCAGCCGAAATTTCTTATCTTTTTAGTGACCGATAGTTGAAATACACGTGCGCACTCTATAATAGCGAAAGTATTCTCAAGCGAAAAGGAGACGTGATGAAAAGCAAATCGGAATCTCTGTGTGAAAAATCCGAAAAAGGGATGAGTCGGGTAAGTATGCGTTATCGCAATCGTTTCAAAGGTTGATTAGCTAGATGGATAAAATTTCTTAAAGAAAATTAGCCGGTTGGACCCTTGATATTGCTGTTTGATATTTAAGTAATTTTAAACAAATTATCCGAGTATGAGAAAAGTGGGTTGCGCGGTATTAGTTTCTCGGTATTATACATAAGCAATCGGTTGAGCGGCACTGAGTCGGGGTGACTGAGGTGAGTCGAAAGGCTTACACAGACCCTTCAGAGTAATCAAGTTCAACGGTCGAGGCCTTAAAAACTCGACAGTTGACAAGAGAATCTGAGTGACTTACGATACTTCTCCAATCGAAACGCAGACGCCTCTGAGTCACCTTGCT
>Ga0190273_10000154_pt1 | contig 35407 bp, 39 predicted proteins | sample Popmic504IS_FD_134513 | JGI IMG/M metagenome (GOLD analysis project Ga0190273, IMG submission 134513) | Populus adjacent soil microbial communities from riparian zone of Shoshone River, Wyoming, USA - 504 IS | ecosystem: Environmental > Terrestrial > Soil > Riparian zone > Trees stand | place... | reverse complement strand
GGTCGTGCGGGCGTCGACCTCGTACTCCTCGATGTGGATCGAGGTGAGTTCGTCGTCCTTGACCAGGCGCTCGGAGAGGATGATCGCGTCCTCGAAGTTGTAGCCCTCCCAGGACATGAAGGCAACAAGGCAGTTCTTGCCCAGGGCGATCTCACCGCCGCCGGTCGAGGAGCCGTCGGCGAGAACGTCGCCCTCCTTGACTTTTTGGCCGGTGTTGACGATCGGCCGCTGGTGGATGATCGTGCCCTGGTTCGAGCGCATGAACTTGTGCAGCTTGTAGTCGTGTTTCTTCGAGCCGCTGGTGACGACGATGCGCTCGGCATCGACGTGGGTCACTTCGCCGTCCTCGTCAGCGAGGACGACGTCGCCGGTGTCGACGGCGGCGCGACGCTCCATGCCGGTTCCGATCAGCGGCGGGTCGGGCTTCAAGAGCGGCACCGCCTGGCGCTGCATGTTCGAGCCCATTAGCGCCCGGTTGGCATCGTCGTGCTCGAGGAACGGGATCAGCGAGGTCGCCACCGACCAGATCTGGGACGGCGAGACGTCCATCAGGTCGACTTCCTTGGGCGTGGCGGTCGCGTACTCTTGCTCGCCGGCGCGAACGAGGACCGTCGGACCCTTGAGTTTGCCGGTCTTCGGATCGAACTCGGAGTTCGCCTGGGCGATCACCTTGTCCTCGTCCTGGGTCGCGTCGAAGTGAACAATTTCTTTGCTGACGACGCCGTCTTCGACCACCCGATAGGGGGTCGTGACGAAGCCGTGCTCAGAGATCTGCGCGTAGGAGGAGAGCGAGCCCATCAGGCCGATGTTCGGTCCCTCCGGGGTCTCGATCGGGCACATCCGGCCGTAGTGAGTCGGGTGCACGTCGCGGACCTCGATCGGAGCCCGCTCACGGGTCAGACCGCCGGCGCCGAGCGCTGAGAGCCGCCGCCGGTGGGTTAGACCGGAGAGCGAGTTGGTCTGGTCCATGAACTGGGACAGCTGCGAGGAGCCGAAGAACTCCTTCATCGCCGCCACGACCGGGCGGATGTTGATGATCGTCTGCGGGGTGATCGCGTCCGAGTCCTCGGTGGTGAGGCGCTCGCGGACCACACGCTCCATCCGGTAGAGGCCGATGCGGAAGGCCTCCTGGATCAACTCGCCGACCGTGCGCAGGCGGCGGTTGCCGAAGTGCTCGTACTCGTCGAGGTGGTCGTAGACCTGCTCCCGGGGGTAGGTGATCGCCTCGGCGGCGTAGTCCTTGATCGGGTTCTCCTCGTCGATCTCCTCCGGGATGCCGAGCAGTTTCGGCAGCGTCACGAGCTCCTTGACGAGGGCGATGATGTCGTCGTGGGTGAGCACCCGCGTCTCGAGATCGATGTCGAGGTCGAGGCGGGCGTTGAGCTTGTAGCGGCCAACCCGGGTCAGGTCGTAGCGCTTGGGATCGAAGAAGAGCTGCTCGAGCAAGGCACGAGCGGCGTCGACCGACGGCGGCTCGCCCGGACGCTGCTTTTTGAACAGCTCGATCAGGGCGCCCTCTTCGGTCTTGGTCGCTTCCGTATCCGCCTCGATCGTGTGGCGGAGGTAGACCGAGTTGTCGAACATGTCGAGGAGCTGCTGGTCCTCGACGTAGCCCATCGCCCGCAGGAGGACCGTTACCGGCAGTTTCCGCTTGCGGTCGATGCGGACGAAGACTTTGCCTTTTTTGTCGACTTCGAGCTCCAGCCAGGAGCCACGGGCCGGCATCAGGTTGGCGATGAAGACCTGCTTTTCGGGGTCCTTCGGCGCCATCACGTAAGCGCCCGGCGAACGCACGAGCTGCGTGACGACCACGCGCTCGGTGCCGTTGATGATGAAGGTCCCGCGCTCGGTCATCCACGGGAAGTCGCCCATGAAGACGGCCTGCTCACGGATCTCGCCGGTCTCCTTGTTCTGGAAGGCGACCGTCGCGGTCAGCGGCCGCGAGTAGGTCATGTCCTTCTCGCGACACTCCTCGATCGTGTGAGGCGGCTCCTCGAATTTGAACTCGCCGAAGACGATCTGGAGGTTCCCCGTGTAGTCCTCGATCGGGGATATGTCATCGATGGTCTCCCGCAGGCCCCCAGCTTTCGGATCCGTCAGTTCGTCGAACGAACGGCGCTGGATGTCGATCAGGTGTGGGACCTCGAGCGGGTTGTCTAGGCGGGAAAAGCTCCTACGGGTTACGGGGGCAGCGTTGGAACGTGCCAAAGTCGGCGACTCCTCGGACGGTCAGAGGGACGTGGATACTGCGCGGATATGGGCAGGGGCACTCAAAAAGCGCGCGACCGCGGAAAATAACACACAACCGCAAGCGCCTTCAAGCTTGGCTCCCCAAGCGGGCTTGGGGCGCCCCGGCAGAGCTCTACGTGAGCTCGACCGTGGCTCCCGCCTCCTCGAGTTCAGCTTTGAGTTTGTCGGCCTCGTCGCGCTCGACGCCCTCTTTGATCGCTTTCGGAGCCTCGTCAACGAGCGCCTTGGCCTCTTTCAGGCCGAGACCGGTCGCCGAACGGACCACCTTGATGACCGGGACTTTCTGCCCGCCCACCTCTTTAAGGACGACGTCGACGGTCGAGGACTCTTCTGCTCCGCCGCCTTCATCTCCACCACCGCCGCCGCCGGCGGCCGGAGCCGCGGCCGCTACAGCCGTCGCGGAGACGCCGAACTCCTCCTCGAGCGCTTTGATCCGCTCGGAGAGTTCGAGGACCGAGATGCTTTTCAGCTCCTCGATCCAGTCCTCGGTTGAAGTTTTTGCTGCCATCAGTCGCTACCCCTCTTCCTCGTTTGAATCTGAAGTCTCTTCATCTGGAGCCTCTGCCTGGTCGGCAGGCGGCTCATTGCCAGAGGCAGCCTCCGTCGGGGCCTCCTCGACGGGGGCCGCCTCAGCTTTGTCTGGCTCAGCTTTTTCGTCCTCCGTGTCCGCCTCTGCCGCGGGTGGCGACGATGCGGGATCGTCGCCTTCAGGCGACGAGGTCGCATCGGAGACAGGACCCGCGGCCTCCGCGCTCCCGCTCACCAACCCTTTCTCGGCGATCTGACCCAACTGGAGCGCCAAGCCCTGGATCATGCTGCCGAGGCCGCGGACCAGGCCGGTGATCGGACTGGCGACGACGCCGGCGAGCTGGCCGTTGAGCACTTCGCGGCCCGGCAGTTTGGCGATCGATTTGAAGGCGAGTTCGTCGAGCGTGGTCGCCTCCATGAAGCCCCCCTTGTAGGTGAGGACTTCGTGCTCTTTGTTGAAGGTCGTAATCGCTTTCGCGGCCTGCGCGGTGTCGCCGCGGACGAAGGTGAGCGCGGTCGGACCGACCAGCAGCTCCGCCAGCCGTTCCTCGCCGACCTGATCGGCGGCGATTTTGGTTAGCCGGTTCTTGACGACGCGGAAGCTGGCGTCGGCTTCACGCAGTTTGGAGCGCAGCTCGGCCGCCTGGGGGACGCTGATGCCGCGGTAGTCGACAGCGAAAATCGCCTCAGATTCCTCGATCTGGGCGGCGATCTCTTGTATGGCTGCTGACTTTTCCTCGCGGTTCATGGTCTCACCTGCACCGGGCTTGTGGGCCAACGCCCTGCCGGTGGTCTGCGGTTAGCGGCGACGGAGCTTAGACCGTCGCCGGCTCCGGTGCCGTCTCGTCAGCGGAAGCGGTCGCCCCACTGCTGCCATCTCGGTCGGCTTTGGCCCCCGCGTCGATGCGGATGCCCGGCCCCATCGTCGTCGCCAACGTGGCCGAGATGATGTATTTGCCCTTCGATGCCGAGGGCTTGGCGCGCTGGATCTCCTCGATCACAGCCTGGTAGTTCTCGAGCAGTTTGTCTTCGTCGAAGCTGGCCTTGCCAATCGCCATGTGGACGATCGCCTGGCGGTCGGTGCGGTATTCGACTTTGCCGGACTTCGAATCATTAACCGCTTTCTCGACGTCATCGGTGACGGTGCCGACCTTCGGGTTCGGCATCTTGCCCTGAGGGCCGAGCACACGCCCGAGCTGACCGACGCCTTTCATCATCTCCGGGGTCGAGATCGCGACGTCGAAGTCGGTCCAGCCCTCCTGGACTTTCTCGACCAGGTCCTGGCCGCCGACGAAGTCGGCTCCGGCGGCCTCGGCGTCGCGAGCCTGCTGGCCCTGCGCGAAGACGGCGACGGTGACGTCTTTGCCGAGCCCGTGCGGCAGCGCCAGGGTGCCGCGCAGCTGCTCGTCGGCGTGGCGGACGTTGACGCCGAGCAGGACGTGCAGCTCGACGGTCTCGTCGAATTTGGCGCTGGCGGTCTCCTTGATCAGCGAGATCGCCTCGGCGGGCGGATAGGCCCGGTCGCGGTCGACCTTGTCGTACTGCGCGCGGAATCGTTTGCCGTGAGCCATTTTCTGAAGTCTCCTAGGCGACGTCGACGCCCATCGAACGGGCGGTGCCGGCGATGATTTTCTTCGCGGCGTCGATGTCGTTGGCGTTGAGGTCGGGCATCTTCCGTTCGGCGATCTCCTGGATCTGCGCTTCGGAGATCGTCCCCACCTTGTTGACGTGCGGCTCCCCGGAGCCCTTCGGGATCCTGATCGCTTCCTTGATCAGGACCGCAGCCGGCGGCGTCTTGGTGACGAAGGTGAAGGAGCGATCCTCGAAGACGGTGATTTCGACCGGGATGATCGTCCCGCCTTCGCCCTGGGTCTGCGCGTTGAACGCTTTGCAGAAGTCCATGATGTTGACGCCGTGCTGGCCCAGGGCAGGGCCGACCGGCGGCGCCGGATTCGCGTTGCCCGCCTGGATCTGCAGCTTGATGACCGTGAGGACTTTCTTCGCCATAAGGGGTTGAGGAGGGTAGCGGTCTTTGCGACCTAGATCTTCTTGACCTGGTCGTAGCCGACCTCGACCGGGGTCTCGCGGCCGAAGATCGAGACCAGAACCTTGAGTTTGGCGGCGTCCTCGTTGATCTCGGCGATCTCGCCGGAGAAGTCTGAAAGCGGGCCGGAGATGACTTTGACGGATTCGCCGATCGCGAACTGGGCCTGGGTGCGGGGCCGCTCGGCGGTCTCGCGATGGAGCAGGCGGTCGACCTCGGGTTTGGAGAGCGGCACCGGCTTGTTGCGCTCGGCACCGACGAAGCCGGTCACCCCAGGGGTGTTTTTGACCAGGTTCCAGGCGTCGTCGGTCATCTCCATGTTGACGAGGACATAGCCGGGCATCGTCCGTTTCTCGGTCTGGATTTTCTGCCCATCCTTCATCTCCGAGACCTGCTCGGTGGGAACGACCACCTGCCGCACGTTGCGGACCTGGCTCATCGTCTCGACCCGGTGCTCGAGGTTGTGCTTGACCTTGTTCTCGTGCCCGGAGTAGGTGTTGATCACGTACCAGCGATACATCTGTCTTAGAAGCCTTTGTTCGGGATCCCGGTTAGAGGATCTGCTTGATCAGCCAGTTGAAGGCCGCGTCGAGAGCGCCGAGGTAGGCGGCCGCAACAGCCACGAAGAGGATGGTGACCGCGGTCGCCTGAACCAGGGTGTCGCGGTCGGGCCACTGAACTTTCTTCAGCTCGGCCCAGCAGGAGATTAGGAAACCGATGAAGCCGGCGCGCTGCCGCTCGGCTTTCGCCTGTTTCTGTTTCTTCGAGAGCTGCTCGCTCTCCTGGCGCTTCTGGGCCTCGCGCTTGCGCTTTTCAGCTTCCTTTTGTTCGCGCGCTTCGGCGCGTCGGGCGGAGCGGGGCTTCGGCGCGTCGGGGGTCTCGAGCTGGGACTCGGGCGCCCCGGCGGCGATCCCCATCTCGACCGCCTCGGCCTCCGCCACCTCGCCGGAGACAGGCACCTGCGTGTCGTGCTGGGCCTCGGACGGGCTGTCGTAGCCGGGCGAGCGTTTCTGCTGTTCGGCTTCCCGAGCCCGGCGCTCGGCCTTGCGCTGTGCACGGGTTTTAGCCATCGGAACTAGCGGGTCTCTTTATGAGAGGTGTGGCGACCGCACCAGCGGCAGAACTTCCGCATCTCAATCCGGTCGGGCGTATTCCGCCGCGACTTATTGGTCTGGTAGTTGCGCCGCTTGCAGTCTTCGCAAGCCATCGTCACCGCGATGCGGACATCTCCGCGAGCCATCTTCTCCCTCGTTCCGTGCCTGGAAGTAGTCGTTACAGAAGAAAAACCCCGGGCCCAAGGCGCGAGGCTGAGCCAAGGATAGCGAGCAACGACGGCTCGGGACTGCCAGCCGGCATCCAGCTCAGCAACATTCAGACGTATTACCTAATTCTTTGTAAAGTCGTTTTGCAGCCAATCTTTGCGGGCACCCGGAGGCCACGATGCAAGAGGCGATCGGAAGCGGCGGTCTCTATGACCGGGACAGCTTCGTAGAAGCGGTGGAAGAACGGATCCTCGATCCGCTGCACCTCGAGCAGCCCGGGGCGCTGCTGCTGCTCGACATCGACAGCTTCCACATCGTCAACGACTCGCTCGGGCACGAGGCCGGCGACCGCCTGCTGGAGGTGGTGGCGACGACGCTTCAGGAAGAGTCCCGGGCTGACGACCTGCCGGCACGGATCTGCGCCGACGAATTTGGCTTGTTGCTGCCGCGGGCGAGCCCCGCCCAGGCAATGGCCATGGCCGAGCGGCTGATCTCCCTGGTTCGCGAGCGGGGAAAGCCGGCGGTCGGCGCCAGCGTCGGGATCGCGACCTTCGGCGGCACCGGCGAGGAGATCACCGCGGAAGGGTTGATGATCACCGCCGACATCGCCCTCTGCGAAGCGAAGGAGGCAGGCGGCGGCCGCGCCGTCGACGCCGGCAGCGGCCCGAACCTGAAACTGACCTGGGCCGACCGCATCCGCGACGCCCTCGACCGGCAGCGGATCGTCGTCTACGCGCAGCCGATCTTCGACCTGCGCAAGGAGTGCGTGGCGCGGGAGGAGCTGCTGGTGCGGATGCTCGACGAGAACGACGATGTCATCCCCCCCGCCTCCTTCCTCCCCACCGCCGAGCGCCTGGGGCTGATCACCGACATCGACCGCCTGGTGCTGTCGAAGGCGATCGAGCTGGCGGGACGCTCGCAGCCGATCGCGGTCAACATCAGCGGCGCCTCCCTGGCCGACCCGCGGCTGATCGAGGACGTGCGGGCGGCGATCGCCGACGGGCTCAACCCGGCCTGGCTCGATTTCGAGATCACCGAGACGGCGGCTATCACCAACATGCAGGCGGCGCGGACCTTTGCCTGCGCGGTGACCGGGATGGGCTGTGGGCTTGGGCTCGACGACTTCGGCACCGGCTTCAGCTCGTTCAGCTACCTGAAGGAACTGCCGGTCCAACACCTGAAGATCGACATCGAGTTCATCCGCGAGCTTCCCCGCTCGGCCACCGACCAGCGCCTCGTCCAGGCGCTGGTCCAGTTCGCCAAGGCCTTCGGCCAGGAGACCGTCGCCGAGGGGATCGAGGACGCGGAGACGCTGGCGATGGTCCGGGCCTTCGGGATCGACTACGCGCAGGGCTTCCACATCGGCAGGCCCGCCCTGGTCGACGACGGCCGGCTCGCCGCCACGGCCTGAGCTTCGTCAGAGCCCGAGCGTCTTGGCGATGATCGTGCGCTGGATCTCCGAGGTGCCGCCGTAGATCGTCGAGACCAGCGAGGTGCGGACGAGCCGCTCCATGTCGTACTCGGAGGAGTAGCCGTAGCCGCCCATCATCTGCATCCCCTCGAGGGTGACCCGCTTGGTCACCTCGGTGACGAAGAGCTTCACCATCGAGGCCTGCTGGGGCAGCATCCGATCCGGGTCCTCATCGACGAGGGTGGCGACCCAGTGGGTCATCAGGCGGGCCGCCTGCAGGTCGGTGGCCAGATCGGCGATGCGGTGCTGGAGCGCCTGGAAGGAGCCGATCGGGCGGTCGAACTGGCGCCGCTCCTTGACGTAGGCGAGGAGGTCGTCCATCGCCCGCTGGGCGATCCCCAGCATCGTCGCGGCGAGGATCAGGCGCTCGACGTTGAGACCGGCCATCAGCTGGGTCCAGCCCTGGTCGACCTCGCCGAGGACGTCCTCGGCGCGGGCGGGGCAGTCGGTGAAGTAGAGGTGATTGGTCTCCCGTCCCCCCATCGTCTCGATCGGGACGACCTCCATCCCCTCGACGTCGCGGGGCACCCAGATCATCGTCATCCCCTTGTGCTTGTCCTCGCTGCGGGTGGTGCGGCAGACGACGAGCACGTGGTCAGAGATGTGAGCGTTGGAGCAGAAGACCTTCTGGCCGTTGAGGACGAAGCCGCCGTCGACCGCCTCGGCCTTCAAGGAGAGGGCGCCGACGTCGGAGCCGGCCTCGGGCTCGGTCATCGCGATCGCCTCGACTGAGCCGGCGGCGATTCCTCCGAGGATCTCCTGCTTCTGCGCCTCCGTGCCGAACCGCTGGGTGGCGCCAGCAACGATCAGCGTCGTCGCGTAGCCGCCGATCGGCGCCAGCCCGCGCGAGGTCTCCTCCATGAAGAGGCAAGCGTCCAACATGCTGCCGCCGGAGCCGCCGTACTCCTCGGCGATCGTCACCCCGAGCCAGCCGAGCTCCGCCATCTGGTTGTAGATGTCGAAGCTGTGGTGCTCGCGGTAGCCGTCGGTCAACCGCTCGCGCTGGTCCGGCGTCCCGCATTCGCGATCGCAGAAGTCGCGAATCGCATCGACGAAGTCCTCCTGCTCGTCACTGAGAGCGAAGTCCACGCCGCCAGCCTACAGACGCCAGACAGAAATTGGCCAGGCAGCCAGAAAAGCCCGGAACGAGACTCGAACTCGTGACCCCTTCCTTACCATGGAAGTGCTCTACCAACTGAGCTATCCGGGCGGATCGGCTCCCTGCGAAGCCAGGCGCTCAAGATGATTCTAGACGCTGCCCGGCGATCCGCTATCCCCGGTGCCAGGGGAGCGCAACGGCGAGTTTCCAGACGCCCTCGACCTGGCGCAGGACCAGGGTCGGCGTCAGGGCGCGGGCGAAGGTCTCGCCTTCGGATCCCGGGGTGGTGATCACCCAACGCTCGGTCCCCAGGGCCACCTCGCCGGCGATGACGATCGAGCTGTCCTGCACCTCGATCTGCGAGCCCGCGGCGATCAGCTGGCGGAGGATCGGGCGGATCTCGTCGCGGCCGCGAACAGCGGTCGCGTCGGGGGTGACCAGGCAGGCGTCTTTGGTGAAGCAGTGGGCGGCGGCGTCGAGGTCGCCCCGGCCGATGGAGTCGGCGAAGGCGCGGGTGCTTTCTCGCGGACTGGTGGCGTCCGTGAGGGTCGTCATCGCACCCGCCCCCGGCCTTGCCCCTACAGGAACTTCGAGGGCTGGAACTTGCAGTAGCGGAATTCGAAGTCGAGCACCTGGTTATTGGTCTTGTTGGCATTGACCCGAAGTCGGATGACCATTCTCGAGGCTGCGTTCTTTTCCCCGTTCGCCAGCTTCCGGCTGGTCGCTTCGAACAGCTCCACCTCCGTCTTCACGTATCCCAACCACTTCGTCAGCGTCGTGGCGTCCTCTGCCGGCTGAGGAACCTGCAGCAGCTTCGCGCGAGTCTTCTTCAGAGCTTTGGCGGCAGCGGCGACCTGCCTGGCGGCGACGTCCAGCTTCCCCGCCGTCACTTTTTGCCTGACGCCGTCGAGGATTCGTTCGTTGGCTTCGGTGTTCGCCTTGCAGATCGGTTCTACCGCAGCCACATATGCCTCGCGGGTGGTTTCGGCGGCGGAGGAGGGGACGGCGGCGACCAGCGCCAAGACGGCCGCAACCGACAAGATGAGCTTCTTCCCTGACATCGACTCCCTGTCCTTTCAGGCCCCCTGCCCCAGCGGCCATCGGTCTCTTATCCGCGGCACCAGCCACGTCGGGCGCACCAAAGCATAGTCGCGATTTTCCTGTCAGCACTAGGGTGGCGGACATGACCCCTGGCGACCCCGTCAAGACACCGCTCGAGCCTCTTTTTGAGCGGCTAGCCGGGGGGCCCGGGGGAATGAAGCGGGATGAGGTAGCGCGGCATCAAAAGACCCGCCTCGAGGGGGCGATGGTCGAGGCCGTCTCCCGTCATGGCTTCGCCTCCACCACCATTCGCGAGCTGGTGACGCTGGCCGGTGTTTCGAAGAGCACCTTTTACGACCATTTCGAAAGCAAGGAGGCGTGTTTCCTCTCTGCCTTCGACGACATCGTCGCGCAGGTCACGGAGGACGTGGCGTCCGCTTACAGGCAGGGCGAGGATCCACAGGAGCGGCTCCCAAGTGCCTTGCGTCGAGTCATGGAGATCGTCACCGAGCGGCCGGAAGCAATTGCCTTCGTCACCGTCGACTCGCTGACCCTCGGAGAAGCGGCTGTGCTGCGCCGCGAAGCGGCGTGGCAACCGTTTGAAGCGATGAGCCGACGGTACTTCGAAGACGTCGAGCCGGGAGCGGCAATCTCCGACCTCACGAACCGGGCGATCGTCGCGGGCCTGACCGGAGTCATCTATCGCCGGCTGCGGAGCGGCCGACAGGACGACCTGCCGAGCCTGGTTGAGCCCCTGGTCGAATGGATGCGCAGCTATGCGACCTCCGAGAGCGACGTGGTCCGACGAGCCGCCACGGCAGCCGAACAGCCGATCCGGCTGCCTTCGGGGAGCGCTAGCGCTGAGCAGGTTCCCTGGGGCGAGCCGCCGGACAGCTCCCTCAGCCGCTCGACCCTGAGCCAGCGGGAGCGAATCGTGCGCGCTGCCGCCAGGGTGGTGATCGAGCGCGGGTTCGACGGGCTCAGCATCCCCGCCATCTCGGCCGCTGCCGGCACCTCGAACCAAACCTTCTACGAGAATTTCAAGAGCAAACGTGATCCTTTCCTCGAGGCCTACGAAGGCCTTTCGGAAACTGCCCTGCGGGTCAGCTCGGCTCCGCTTGAAGGCGGCGAGAGTCCGGAGGCGATCGGGACGGCTCTGCGGACCCTGACCGAGTACATCGCCGGCAACCCGATCTACGCGCGCCTCGCCTTTTTCGAGTTGCAGACCGCGGGCTCCCCGGCCCTCGACCGGGCAGACAAGACGATGGACCTGCTGATCTCGGTCTTGGCGCCCGACTCCCCCGAGAGCATCGGGGGAACCGCTCCCCGGCCAGCCCTGGAAGCGACGGCGGCAGGCATCTGGTTCGTGATCCAGCGCGAGGTCGGCCACGGCCGGGCGAGGGAGCTGCCCGACAAGGCGCCAGAGCTTGCGCGGATCACCCTCGCCCCACTTGACGCGGGCTGAGCAGGCGTACTCGATAGCTTCCCAGGGGATGCGCCTGCCCCTTTGCTTCGGTCCGCTGCTGCTTCTCTTCGTCGTCTCGGTCGCCGCCGGTTGCGGTGGCTCGAGCGACCCGGCCCGGCCGGCCCCCTCAGCTGACGTTTTTCCTGCTGCCCAGGGAAAGACGATCGCGCAGCTCCTCCACGACTCGGGCGCGAAGCCGACGAAGCTGGTCATCGCCCCCGCGGCGCAGGCTTTTGCCGTTGGCGAGAACCGCTACCCCTTCGGTGTCTTCACCCGCGGCAACGAACAGGTCAGTGGCGCCGATGTGGCGCTCTACTTCGCCAAGGACGGAAAGAGCCCGGTGGTCGGTCCGCTGCCCGCGCAGGTCAGCTCCCTGGAGACCAAGCCCGCCTATCGCGCGGCGGCGGAGGCGGACGCGAAGACCGTCTACGTCGTGCCGAAGGTCGACTTCGACAAGCCGGGACCCTGGTTGGCGATCGCGATCCTCAAGGGCGAGGAAGGGCTGGAAGCGTCGCGGGTGCCGAGCCCCGTGGTCGGCGACAACGCGGTTCCGCAGACTGGCGAGGAGGCGCCGCTGATCCACACCCCGACCGCGGCCGAGGTCGGCGGCGATCTAGCCAGGATCGACACCCGCAATCCTCACGACCAGATGCACGAGGTCGACTTCGCGGCGGTCGCCGGCAAGAAGCCGGTGGTGCTCGTATTCGCGACCCCGGCGCTCTGTCAGAGCCGGGTCTGCGGGCCCGTCGTCGACGTCGCGCAACAGGTGGCAGACGAGTACGAGGGGAAGGCCGACTTCATCCACATGGAGGTCTACAACGACAACGATCCCGGCAAGGGAATCCGGCCGCAGCTCCGCGCCTTCAACCTGCCGACCGAGCCCTGGACCTTCCTGATCGACCGCGACGGCAGCATCCGCGACCGCTTCGAGGGAGCGTTCGGCGTCGCCGAACTGGAACAGGCGATGCGGACGATCGTTCCCCCCGGCTAGCGGGAGCCGCGGCTCCGCCGCTTGGAGGAGCGGCGCCTGCCCGCCGGCTTGGCGGCGTCGCGAAGGGTGCGTTCGCCGGCTTTCTCGGTCGACTCGCCCATCGTGATCTGGAACATCGCCAGCAGCGCGTCGGAGGCGAGCGGGCGCATGCGATCGAGCGCCGCGCGGACTTTCGGCCAGTCCTCCTCGGGCCGGCCGGCCTTGTCGAACGGCTCCCAGATCTCCTGCACGAAGAGGTCGACGAAGGTGCGGGCGACACCCTCGGAGCTGCGACGCAGCTCAGCGGCGGTGTCGACGGCGGCCTGGGGAGAGACGCCGAGCTCGACCAGGGCGGTTCCCGCTCGCTGCAGGCTGGGGCTGATCACCTCGATCTTGCCTTCGGGGAGCAGCCGGAGGATCCCCAGCTCTTCGGTCCGACGCAGCAGCTTCGGGTCGAACTGCTCGACGCCCCAGGCCGAAGCGAGCTCCGCTTCGTCGAAGATTTCCGGCGTCTCGTCCTCGAAGGGGGCGCGGATCGCGCGGGCGAAGTCGACCATCTCCCGCGAAGAGCCCTCGCTGCTCTCCATGACGCGGCGGATCGCCTCGAGGTTGAGCCCCTCGGCCTGCATTTCCCGCGTCAGTTCGATCCGCGCCACGTGATCCTCGTTGTAGAAGCCGGTGCGGCCGTGGACCTCGGGCGGCGGCAGCAGGCCACGGGTCTGGTGGGCGCGGATGTTGCGGATCGTCATCCCGGTCCGCCGCGCCAGCTCCCCGATCGTCATCTTGCCGTTGGGCGCGTTCTGCCCCTTGCGGCTCGCCATCACCCCATGGTAAGCGCGAAGCGCTGGCCGTTCATCTTCCCGGCGGCGTCCGAGCAGAGAAATGCGATCGCCTCGGCGATGTCCTCGGCGGGGGTGAAGGTGGGGAACTCCTTGCCCGGGTCCTCTTCCCGCATCGGCGGGGTGAGGATCGCCTCGACGACGATGATGTTGGCGGTGGCGCCGCCGGGCTCGAAGCCGTCGGCGAGGGCGAGCGTCCAGGCCTCAGCGGCAGCCTTGGCGGCCGCATAGGCGGCATTCGAGTTGCTGGGCTGCTGCGCCTGCTTGGCGGAGACGAGGACGAAGCGGCCGTGCTGGCTGGCGAGGAGCTGGTCGTAGAAGGCGCGGGTGGTGTGCTGGACGGTGCGGACCAGCAAGTCGTGCAGGAGCTCCCAGTCCGAAAGCGGCGCTTCGTGCAGCGGCTCTCCCCCACGCCAGCCGCCGACCAGGTGGACGAGGCCATCGACCCAGCCGAAGCGCTCGACCAGAGCCGCGCACCAGTCGCGGGTCGCGGCCTCCTCCAGCAGGTCCACCGCGCGTCCGTCCCAGCGCTCAGCCGGGAGGTTCAGCTCGGAGGCAAGGGAGTCGAGGCTGTCCTGGCTGCGCTCGGCTCCGGCGACCGTGGCGCCCGCTGCGGCAAGGCGGCCGGCGACGACGGGGCCGAGCCCACCGCCCACCCCGGCAATCGCGATCACGCGGTCCTCGAGCACGGGAGACATCATCGCAAGCAGATGGAAGAGGCTTCTTGTCTGGAAACTTTCCGTCTGCAGTACATGCAATGATCTTCGTCATGGAGCTACGGCAGACCAACCCGCGACGGCAAGGAGACATAGGAGAGGGAATTGCTGCCGCCTGGTTGATGCAGCAGGGCTATGGCGTCTGGATTCCGTTCGGACACAGCCCCGATTGCGATCTTCTCGCGCAGAAAGAGAACAAGCTCCTGCGGATCCAGGTCAAGACGTCCACCCTTTTCCGAAAAGAACGTTGGGCTGTTGCCACCGCCACTCGCGGAGGAAACCAAAGCTGGAACGGACTCGTCAAGCGCCTGGAAGGAAGCCGATTTGACTACCTGTTTGTCGTCGTCGGAGACTGGCGCTGCTGGTTTATCCCGGCAGCAGAGGTCGATGGTCGAAGCGGCATCTGCTTAGGCGGGCCGAAATATTCGGAGTTCGAGATCGATGCCTACCTGCGATCAAGGCTTTGCACCCTCTGCCAGGGCTAATAGTGGGGGAGGCAGGATTCGAACCTGCGTAGGCAGAGCCAAGGCGTTTACAGCGCCTCTCCTTTAACCACTCGGACACTCCCCCGAGCTACAGAGTGGGAGAGTTTAAGGCACCGCTGGACGACCTCGCCAGACCGTCAGCCTTCCGAGGCGCCGAGGCGGGCTGACATCTGTTCGTTGAAGGCGGTGAGGGCGGAGAAGGGGCGCATGAAGACAGTCAGCTCGGTGACGCGGCCGTCGCTGTCGAGCTCGAGGAAGTCGATGCCCTCCAGCTCCCGGTTGGTGCCGGCGACCTTTGCCTTGAAGCGGAGAGCGACGGTATCGGCAGTCCCGAGCTCGTCGGTGTAGACGAAGTCCTCCAAGGTCGCGGCAACGTGGGTGAGGACCGTGATCACGGTGTCTCGGCCTTCGAAGCCGCGGAAGAGGATCGGGCTGTGGAGGACGACGTCCTCGCAGAGCGTCTCCGCCATCAGCTCCAGGTCCTTGCTCTCGGCGGCGCGGCGGAAAGGGTGCGGCTCGGCCATCGGAGTCACAGTACCGCGATACTGGCCGGGTGCTGAACGATCGCTTCTACTCGCGGCTCTCCCACTCGTTGGGGGCGACGGGGCTGCGCCTGGTGGGGAAGCTGAACGCGCCGGTGTACCGACTGAGCGGTGGCCGCGTCGGGGGCAAGCTCGGCCGTGCCCCGATCCTCCTGCTCACCACCACCGGCCGCAAGTCCGGGCAGCCGCGCACGGCGCCGGTGCTCTACCTCGCCGACGGCGACCGCTTCGTCGTCATCAACACCAACGCCGGCAACGCGAAGACGCCGGCCTGGTCGCTCAACCTGCGGGCTAACCCGGAGGCCGAAGTCGAGGTCGGTCGCAAGCGGAGGAAGGTGCGGGCGCGGCTCGCCGAGGGGGAGGAACGGGCCGAACTCTGGCGCCGGCACATGGAGCAATACGCGGGCTGGGATTACTACGAGTCGAAGCTGGAGCGGGAGATCGGCGTCTTCGTCCTCGAACCGCGCGAGGACTAACTGGCTTCGCGGAGCATCTGCGCCTCGGGCAGGCGCTTCAGCTTCTTCAGCGTGTTGTTCTCGATCTGGCGGATCCGCTCGCGGGTGACGCCGAAGGTCTTCCCCACTTCCTCCAGGGTCAGCGGCTCCTTGCCGGCCAAGCCGTAGCGAAGTTCGATCACCTGCCGCTCGCGCTCGGGCAGCGCTTCCAGCGCTCGCTTCACGCCCTCTTTCTGCAGGTGCTCGCTGGCTTCCTCGAAAGGCTCCAGCACCGCATCGTCGGCGACGAAGTCGCCGAGCTCGGATTCGTCCTCGTCCCCCACCGGTTTCTCCAGCGAGACCGGCAGCTGGGCGACGCGGAGGATGTCCCGCACGTCGGAGACCGGCCAGCGCAGCTCTTCGGCGATCTCCGCCGGCTCGGGCTCGCGCCCCAGTTTCTGCACCAGCTGGCGTTCGACGTGGGCGACCCGGTTCAGCTTCTCGACCATGTGGACGGGGATGCGGATCGTCCTCGCCTTGTCGGCGATCGCCCGCGTCACCGCCTGGCGAATCCACCAGGTCGCGTAGGTGGAGAACTTGTAGCCGCGGCGGTAGTCGAACTTCTCGACCGCCCGGATCAGCCCCAGCGAGCCCTCCTGGATCAGGTCGAGAAAGCTCAGTCCGCGGCCCAAATAGCCTTTGGCGATCGAGACGACAAGGCGCAGGTTGGCCTCGACCATCTGCCGCTTGGCGAGCATGTCGCCGCGCTCGATCCGTTTCGCCAGTTCGACCTCCTGCTGGGCGGTCAGCAGGTCGACCTGGCCGATCGCCCGCAGGTAGAGGCGGAGCGAGTCGAGGCTCGGCTCGACCGTCAAGTCGAGCTCTTCTTTCTTCGCGGCGCCGGTCTCACCGCTCCGCTGCGCTTTGTAAGCGCTGACGCCGTCCTCGGCGATCACGTCGATGCCGTGCTCGACCAGATGCGCGTGCAGCTGGGAGACCTGTTCCTTGGTGATCTCCACCTCCTCGAGTGTGGAGGTGATCTCCTCGAAGGTGAGGTAGCCGCGCTCGCGGCCACGGGCGATCAGGCCCTGGAGCTCCTCGATCTCCCCGATCGGGCTGGCCTCCTCATTGCGCTCGATGACGTCGGCGGTCGTCTCCAACGGTTCGATAGCCACTGCGTTCCTCTCCCCATCCCTGGGACGTTCCCCGGGCGGCCGGCCCCGAAGCTCCAGCCTCGCCGGATTATAGGGAGAAAAAATTCTCCAACCACCCGGGCGGCCGAGGCGCCCAGTCGCTTACTATTCGTTAGCCGATGGCCAGCCCCCCCACCGCCACTCCAGCCGCCCCCGACGTCCAGGCCTCCCTGCCGGCGACGCAGGTGGGCCTCTCGCGCGTCGGTGTAACGGGGGTCGAGAAGGTCATCCGGGTCAAGACCGACGGCGTCGAGAACCTTTTCTACGCCGAGTTCGAGTGCTTCGTCGACCTCAACCCCAAGCAGGCGGGGGTCCACATGTCCCGCTTCGAGGAGATCGTCGGCGAGGCGATCGACGAGGTCGTCCTCGGCGAGGCCTTCAAGGCCGAGGTCCTGGCCGCGCACGTGGCCCAGCGGGTTCGCGAGCGCCAGGGAGGGCAGCGGGCCGAAGTCTCCGTTACGGCGCGCTACCCGGAGACGGTGGAGACGCCCGAGACCGGCAAGCGGACCCAGGAGATCTACGTCCTCTACGGAACCGCCGTCGCCTCCGAGCGGGGAACCCGCACCCTGACCGGGGTCGAGGCGCAGGGCATGACCGCCTGCCCATGCGCCCAGGAGATGGTCGCCGGCCTGGCTCGCGAGCGGCTCGCCGCCGACGGCTTCGGCGGCGAGGAAATCGAGCGGATCATCGACCTGGTCCCGATCGCCACCCACAACCAGCGCGGCATCGGCACCCTCTACGTCGGCTGCCCCGAGGGCGGACCGGCCTGGATCGAGGCGCCGGAGCTGCTGCGGATCGTCGAGACCTCGATGAGCTCGGAGATCTACGAGCTGATGAAGCGCAGCGACGAGATGTCGGTCGTCGTCAAAGCCCACGAAAACCCCCGCTTCGTCGAGGACTGCGTGCGCGAGATGGTCCGCCAGGTGGTCGAGGGCTACCCCGACCTTCCCGACGAGACCTTCGTGATGGCGCGCCAGGAGAACCTGGAGACGATCCACCGCCACAACGTCGTCGCCGAGCGCTACGGCACCCTCGGCGCCCTCCGCGCCGAGCTGAAGGACGGCGAGCGCGAGTCGCATCACCTGACGATGCGCGAGTGGCTCGAGGCTCCTGCCGCTTAACGGCGAGGGACTGAGCGCTGCTGGTATGGAGGGGTGGGTGTCCCCTGACCTCCCTGGGATTTTCGCCGCTAACTCGGCAACTCTCGCTGAGCCGACAACGCGAAAATCAGGACGCCGGTCGGCCAGGGGACACCCAACCCCTCCTAGCAACAGTGGTCCGGTTGACGACTAGGACCAACCGCAGCCGATTCCTGACACAGCCCGCTGTGCCAAAAGTCGGATGCGGAGGAGGGAGCTACCCCGCCGGTTTCGCCTTTGCCGCCGCTCGTTCTTTCTCCAGTTCCTCGATCCGGCGGCGGAGGCCGAAGAAGTAGTCGGCGCCGCTGATGACGGTGGCGGCGAGGGCGAGGTAGACGAGGATGTCGACCCAGAGGGGCGCGGGGTTGGTGGCGATGAGGGCGAAGACGGCGGCGATTTGGAGGACCGTCTTCGCCTTACCGAGCCAGCTGGCGGCGATGACGATGCCGCGCTCGGCGGCGATCGCGCGCAGGCCGGTGACGGCGATCTCGCGAGTGATGATCACCATCGCCACCCAGGGGGCGAGGCGGCCTAGCGAGACGAGGGAGAGGAGCGCTCCGGTGATCAGGAGCTTGTCGGCGAGCGGGTCCATCAGCTTGCCGAAGGTCGTGACGGCGTCGCGGGAGCGGGCGAAGTAGCCGTCGAGGCCGTCGGTCAGGGCCGCGAGGGCGAAGACGCCAGCGGCGAGGGCGTCGCCGTTCGGGGTCTCCCCCAACAGGGCGACGACGACCACCGGTACCGCGAGGATGCGGAGAAGGGTGAGGAAGTTGGGCAGGTTGAGCGGGAACATCTCCCGCTCACTTACCCCCGGCGGGCACCGGAGCAGTCCTGGTCGCAGCCGCTTCGGCGTCGCGCTTGGCGAAGTACTCCTCGCCCTCGATGCTGAACTTCGGCACCACCTTCTCCATCCAGCGCGGCAGCCACCAGGCTTTCTCGCCGAGCAGCACCATCACCGCCGGCACCAGGAGGCAGCGGACCAGGGTCGAGTCGATCGCGATCGCCACGGCGAGGCCGATCCCGAACTCCTTCACCACCGGATCGGAGACGAGGACGAAGCTGGTGAAGACGCAGACCATGATCGCCGCCGCCGAGGTGATCACGCGGCCGGTGTTGGCGACGCCTTGGACCACCGCGGCGCGGGCGTCACCGGTCTCTTTGAAGTGTTCCTTCATCTGGGTCAGCAGGAAGACCTCGTAGTCCATCGAGAGTCCGAAGAGGATCGCGAACATCAGCAGCGGCACGAAGCTGACGATCGGGATCGCGTGGTCGAGGCCGATCAGCGACGAGCCCCAGCCGAGCTGGAAGACGGCGGTGACGACGCCGTAGGCGGCGGCAACCGAGATCAGGTTCATCGCCGCCGCCTTGATCGGCACCAGCAGCGAGCGGAAGGCGACGAGGAGGACGATGAAGCTGAGGGCGACGACGATCGCGATCATCAGCGGCAGCTTGTCGCTGATCTGGGTGGCGAGGTCGATGTAGCCGGCGGTCTGGCCGCCGACGTAGGACTGCGCCTTCGTCCCCACCAGAGCACCCGGGATCACCTCGTTGCGGAGGTTTTCGACCAGGTCGACGGTCTCGTTCTTCCACGGCTCCGATTTCGAGATCAGCGTGTAGACGCAGACGGTCCCCGCCTTGTCGCAGTCCGGTTCGGTGACCGCGGCGACGTCGCCGGCTTCCCCGGTCGCTTTCTGCAGTTTCGGCAGCAGCTGCTTGGCTTCCTGGGCCGAAGAGAATTCGGAGGAGATCAGGAGCGGCCCGTAGACGCCGGGTCCCAAGCCCGTCTTCAGCCCTTCGAACGCTTCCCGCGAAGTCGAGTCCTCGGGCAGGGCGCTGATGTCGTTCTGGCCCAGTTCGAGCTGGAGGATCGGCAGCGCCAGGACGGCGAGGATCAGCAGCGAGCCGAGTGCCGAGCGCCAGGGCCGGTCGGCGACGGCGTCGGCCCAGCGCAGCCAGCCGTGCGGCTTCTTGTCATCGGGATGGGTCTTGCCGAAATGGACGCGAAGGCTGTTGATGCGCGGCCCGAGCGCCCCCAGCATCGCCGGCAGCAACGTCGCCGCGGCGCAGACGGCGACGACGACGGCGACCGCCGCGGTGAAGCCGAGGGTGGAGACCAGGGGGATGCCGGCGAAGGCGAGCGAGCAGAGGGCGATCATCACCGTGAAGCCGGCGAAGACGACGGCGCCGCCGGCGGTCGCGGTGGCGCGGGCGATCGACTCCCGCAGCTCCATCCCTTCGCCGAGCTGGAGTTTGTGGCGGGTGACGATGAAGAGGGCGTAGTCGATCCCGACGCCGAGACCGATCATCGTCGCCAGGGTCGCGGCGACTCCGGGCACCTGCAGCGTGTGCTCGAGCAGTTTGATGATCGAGAGCGCGCAGGCCAGGCCGATGATCGCCGAGACGATCGGCAGCATCATCGCCGTCGCCGTGCCGAAGGCGAAGAGGAGGATGACCACCGCCGCCACCAGGCCGACGACCTCGGCGAACTCGGTCTCCGGTTTCGAGAGCTGCTGGCCGACGTAGCCGCCGATCGAGGCAGCGGCACCGGCCTCTTCGACCGGCGCCGCGGCGCCGAGGATTTCTTCCGCCTGCTCTTCGTTGATTTCTCCCGGACCGTCGGCGAGGACAACTGGGATGTAGGCGATCCGCTGGTCCTCCGAGATGGTTTTCGAGCCCTGTTGCAGCGGGCTTTCAGCCGAGTTGACGTTGGGCAGCTTCTTCAGCCTCGCCACCGTTTCTTCGATCGCTCCGGCGTACTTCGCCTCAGTCAGCTTCTTGCCGGCGGGAGCTTCGAAGACCAGCGGGTTCGAGCCGTAGGCCTGCTGCGGCAGGTTCTCTTCGAGCAGTTCGGTCGAGACCGTCGAGCCGGTGCCGGGAAGGGTGAGGTTTTCGCTCGTCTTGCTGCCCGAGGCCTGCCCGATCGCCACCAGGGCGATCGCGAGGACGACCCAGGCCGCGATCACCGGGTAGTGGTGGCGCGAGCAAAAGCGGCCGATCGCGTAGAGGGGTCCGGTCACTTGGCAGGCGTCGTTTCCGGGGCGGGGGTTTCGCCGGTCTCGAAGGCGGAGGGAATCGCCTCCAGGGGAGTCGCGCCGAGGGCACGGCGCAGCAGCACCAGGCGCTGGGCCTGGTTGGCCGCCATCGCGGCGATCAGCGGCCGCGGCCAGTCGACCGTCAGCCGCGAGACCGCGTTCAGCTCGGCGTCGATCGTGGCGCTTTCCATCTCGTAGAGGAACTCGAGGTTGTCGGCTCGCGTCTTCAAGTCGCTCGCTTCGATCGTTTCCGCCGGCGGGTCGGCTTCGCCCCCGATTCCACGCAGGGTCTTCGTCGTTGAGTCGACGTGTTCCTGTTCCTGGGCGCGGAACTGCCGCGCGGCGGCGAGGTCGGCACCGTGCAGGTTCGGCAGCACCTGCCCATATGCCGCGACCACGGCGAGCTGGCGGCCGAGGACCTCGTTCAAGACCCGCACGTCCCGCTCCTTATCGCCGGTGCCGGAGGAGTCGCTGTCGCCGCAGCCGCCCAAAGCGATGGCGAGAGCGGCGGCGACCATCGCCAGGAGGAGGGCGCGGCGCACGGGTCGGCCGCGCATGATTCGGTTCGGGGGCATGAGGGGGACCGCAAGCCTATGAGCTCCGCCAACCGCCGCGCCCTCGCCGCCCTGGCCGAGGAGGTGCACAGCTGCCGGCTCTGCCCGCGCCTGGTCGAGTGGCGCGAGGCGCAGGCGGCGAACCCGCCGCGGCGCTACCGCGGCGAGGAGTACTGGGCGCGCCCGATCTCCGGCTTCGGCGACCCGGAAGCGCGGGTGGTGCTTGTCGGCCTGGCGCCGGCTGCGCACGGCGCCAACCGGACCGGGCGGATGTTCACCGGCGATCGCTCCGGCGACTGGCTCTACGCCTCCCTCCACCGCACCGGCTTCGCCAACCAGCCGACCTCGGAGAGGCGCGGCGACGGCCTCGAGCTGCGCGACGCCTACATCACCGCGACCGTGCGCTGCGCCCCGCCGGCCAACAAGCCGACGCCGGAAGAGCGCGACACCTGCCTCCCCTATCTGGAACGGGAGCTGCGGCTGCTGAAGCGGGCGCAGGTGGTGGTCGCTCTCGGGTCCTTCGGGTGGGACGGCTTCCTGCGCTCGGCCCGAGCGCTGGGAGAGTAGGTGCCGCGGCCGCGGCCGAAGTTCGGGCACGGCGCCGAAGCCGATGTCGGGCGTTGGCGCCTGCTCGGCAGCTTCCACCCGAGCCAGCAGAACACCTTCACGGGCAAGCTCACGGTGCCGATGACCGATGCGATCTTCGAGCGTGCCCGGGCCTTGACGAGATAAGGCGTACCTTTTGGGAAAGCAACTCTTTCCCTGAAACCTTCCTCTCTACATGGCGGTCTTTTGAGCGAATCGCACTATCAGGGAGGGGACTTTGCAAAAGCCACGGATCAAGCGGACGACGGAGCAGATCGAGACGCCGGAAGGCGACGTCTACCTGCTGCGGCCGAGCTCCGAAAACGACATCCGGATCGAGAAGCCGGACGAGAAGGAACGGCGCCTGCTGGCGGCGATCGACGGCGAGCACACGCTCGAACAGCTCCACGAGGAGTTCGGCGACGACGCCGTCGACGACGTGATCTCCCAGCTGCGGGAGCTCGAGGTGGTCGAGGACGCCAGCGACGACGAGCTCCTCGCGGCGGGAGAGCTGGCGCGCTTTGACCGACAGCTGCGCTACTTCAGCGACATCGGCGGTGAGCGCACCCCCTCTCAGTGCCAGGAGCGCCTGCGCGAAGCGAAGATCGCGGTGCTGGGCGTCGGCGGCCTCGGCGGCTGGTCCGCCTGGGCTCTCGCCTGCACCGGCGTCGGTGAGATGTGGATGATCGACTCCGACCGGGTCGAGATCAGCAACCTCAACCGCCAGATCCTCTACACCGAGGCCGATCTCGGCCTGCTCAAGGTCGAGTGCGCCGCCGCCCGCCTGCGCGCCTTCAACTCGGGGATGCGGGTGACGACGGAGGCGCGCCGGCTCGAAAGCCAGGACGACATCGCCGAGTTCATCGCCGGCTCCGACGTCGTCATCGACGCCGCCGACTGGCCCGCGCATGACATCGAGCGCTGGTGCAACACCGCCTGCTTCGAGGCTGGCATCCCGTACATCACGATGAGCCACTTCCCGCCGATCGCCCGGGTTGGGCCGCTGTACGTGCCAGGCGAGACCGGCTGCTACATCTGCCAGGAGATCGGCTACCGGCGTGAGTACCCGCTGTTCGACATCGCCGTTGCGCAGCGGCGGGCGAAACCGAGCCCGGCCGCGACCCTCGGCCCCGCCTGCGGGCTGATCGGCGGCCAGGTAGCGCTTGAGGTGATGCACCTGCTGACGGGACTGGCCAAACCCGCAACGCACGGCGTCGCCCACATCTACGACCTGCGGACGATGGAGGTCAAACGCGAGCCGGTGGTGCCGGAGCCCGAGTGCCCGGTCTGCGGCGGGATGGAGCACCTGCCGCCGCCGGATGTCAACGGGGCCAACGGGGTCACTTAGTCAGTCGCCTCTTCTCGCCAGCCGCGAGGAGGGATCGACGAAGAGCAGGAACCAGAGGTAGGGAGCGACGTCAGGGGCGACGAGGGCAAGCGGGACCGAGAGCAGGAAGACGCCGGCGATGTAGGCGCTGCGGATTCCCGTTTCCCGGTGCGTCACCTCGTCGACGGTGAGCAGACCGCGGCGGCGGGCGTCGATGCCCATCCACAGCCCGACGAGGACGACGACGGCGAGGTTGACCGAGTAGAGGACGACGGCGGGGGTCTCACCGCTGTACTCGCCGAGAACCTCGCAGCTGAAGGGGATGAGGACGATCCAGGCGAGGTAGAGCAGGTTGAGCGCCAGCAGACGGCCGTCGAAGGCGACGATCCGGCTGAAGAAGCGGTGGTGGACGATCCAGAACCGCCCGATCACCGCGAAGCTGAGCGCGAAGGCGAGGAGGTTGTCCCACTGGTCGAACAGCTCTTCGATCAGCTCACTGCCGACCAGCCCCTTTTCGACGCCCAGGTTCAGCACCAGCAGGGTGATCGCGATCGAGAAGACTCCGTCGCTGAAGGCGACGATCCGGCCGAACTCGATCTCGTTTTCCTCGCGCCGCTTCGTCTCCGCTTCACCCGCCACGCGGGGATCATCTCCGGCGGGCGCGACGGAACCGAAACGCGAAGCCGCCTAAAATGCCCGAGAGCGCGCCGGCGTAGCTCAGTTGGTAGAGCACATCATTCGTAATGATGGGGTCCCCGGTTCAAGTCCGGGCGTCGGCTTCCGCCGCGTGGGCGCGCGCGGTGCCTACTTTTTTCGTTTCTGTTTGCGTTCCAGCACTTCGCCGAAGGCTTTCTCAATTTCGGCAGTGAGGCTGAGGCGGAAGGTGGCGCTGAGGGCGTCGAAGGCGAGCGGGCGCAGGTGGCCGATCGCGGCGATGATCTCCTCCCAGCCCTCCTCGGGACGGCCGGCCTCGTCGAATGGCTTCCAGACTTTCTCGACAAAGAGGTCGACGAAGGTGCGGGCGGAGGCCTGGGCGTTGCGACTCAGTTTCTCGATCGCGGCAAGGGCGGCGGGAAGCTCGATGCCCATCCCGAGGACTTCCTCGGCGGCGCGGATCAGGGCCGGGCTGGGCGCTTCGTAGCGCTCGTCTCCGAGGTCGACGAGGAGGCCGAGCTTCTTCGCTTTATCGATCAGGCGGTCATCGTCGGTGCCGAAGATCTCGATCAGCTCGGCGCGGTCGTAGACCTCGGGCGCCTCGGTGGCGAAGGGGGCGGTCACCGCTTGGCGCAGGCCGACGAAGCGGTCGGCGTCCTCCCCGTGCTCGCCGATCAGCCGGGAGATCGCACTCAGCTTGAAACCCTCGGCCTGCATCTCCTGGATCAGCCGCAGGCGGGCGACGTGGGCGGGGCCGTAGTAGCCGACTCGGGCCCGCACCTCAGGCGGCGGCAGCAGGCCGCGCGACTGGTGGTTGCGGATGTTCCGCACCGACATCCCCGTCTCGTAGGCGAGCTGCTCGACGGTTAGGTCCGCTCCTGAATCAGAGGGATTTGCGGCGTCTTTTCCTCTCTCTGCCACGGGAAAGATCCTACGCTAGGAATGTAACCTCGTTTGAGGTAACGTTTATGAGGGAACAAGCTTCTTGTCATCCACTCCCCCCCGAAGGACCTCCTATGAACTTCAGCTTCGGAACGCTCATGGCAGCCGCCGCGCCCCCCGCAGGCGGCGCCGAGATCGCCCAGATCGTGATCGCGACCACTGCGGCATCCCTCATCACCTGCGCCCTCCTCTTCCTCGGCCTCGGGCATCGCTCCGGCCGCACCCAGATCCTCCAGCGCCTCTCCGATCTCAGCGAACGGCTTTCGGGATTCCCAGGCTGGGTCGCCTTCCCCTCCGCCGTCGCCACCGTCTCGTTGCTGACCGCCGTCTACGGCATGTACTGGGACATCTCCGTCCACATCGACAACGGCCGCGACGCCGGGCCCCTGGCCAACCCTGCCCACTACTTCATCCTCGCCGGTCTCTTCGGCATCTTCAGCGCCGGCTTCTTCGCGATGGTGCTGCCGAAGGAGCGCCCCAGCGGGGTCGCGATCCGTCTCGGCCGCGACTGGTGGGCGCCGCTCGGCGGCGTCCTCATCTGCGCCTGCGGCGCCTTCTCGCTGATCGGCTTCCCGCTGGATGACATCTGGCACCGCCTCTTCGGCCAGGACGTGACCCTCTGGGGGCCGACCCACCTGATGCTGATCGGCGGCGCCTCGATGACCCTGGTCGGAATCGCCGTCCTCTCCGTTGAGGGGATACGGGCGAACGCCTCGGCGGCGACCGGGCTCCGCGAGCTCGTCCACACCCGCCTGGCGCGGGCGATCGCCCTCACCGGCGGGCTGATGCTCGGCCTCTCCACCTTTCAGGCCGAGTTCGACTTCGGCGTCCCCCAGTTCCAGCTGATCTTCCAGCCGATGATGCTGATGATCGCCGCCGGCGTCGGCCTGGTCCTGGCCCGCGTCTACGCGGGGCCGGGGGCGGCGCTCGGCGCGGCGCTCTTCTTCATCGCCCTGCGCGGCGTGCTGGCGATACTGGTCGGTCCCGTGCTCGGCCAGACGACGCCGCACTTCCCGCTCTACATCGTCGAGGCGCTGGTGGTCGAGGCGATCGCCCTGAAGATCCCGCCGCGCAAGGCCCTCAGCTTCGGCCTCGCCTCCGGCGTCGGGATCGGGACGATCGGACTGGCGGCGGAGTGGGCCTGGTCCCATATCTGGATGCCGCTGCCCTGGCATGCGGCGGCCTTCCCCGAAGCGGCGCTGCTCGGCTTCGCCGCGGCGATCGCCGGCGCCACCCTCGGCGCCTGGATCGGCACCCACCTCTCCCCCGAGCCGCTCGAGCGCTCGCCGCTGCTGCGCCGCGCCGCCCTCTGCAGCGCCGCGGTCGTCGCCGCCCTCGTCGCCTACGGCCTCTACACCCCGGCCCAGGAAGGAGTCAGCGCCCAGGTGGTGCTGAAGGACGTGCCGAGCTCCGCCGGGCGTGAAGTCGATGCGGTGGTGCGGATGGATCCTGGCGACGCGGCCGCCGACGCGGAGTGGTTCGACGTCACCGCCTGGCAGGGCGGGGGCCTCGTCGTCGCCCCGCTCGAGCGCACCGCGCCGGGCGTCTACCGGACCACCGAGCCGATCCCGGTCCACGGCAACTGGAAGGCGATGATCCGCCTCCACGACGGCAACTCGCTGACGGCCCTGCCGGTCTTCCTGCCTCGCGACGAGGCGATCCCGGTCGGCGAAGTGCCGGCGCCGGCCCGGTTCACCCGCTCCTTCGGCGACGAGCATCAGCTGCTCCAGCGCGAGCAGACGGGCGGCAGCCCGGTGGTGGTCGCCCTCGCCTACTCGACCGTGACCGCGATCACGCTCTCGCTGCTCGCGCTGCTGGCCTGGGCCCTGCACCGCCTCGCGGTGGGGCCGGAGCCAGCGAGGCGGCGCCTGCGCATCAGGGGCCTCGGCCTCTCGCATGGCGGCGGCAGGTGATCCTGCCGCTCGCCCACCACAGCGCGCTCGTCGCGCTGCCGGTCTTCGCCCCGGCGCTGATCGTCATCCTCGTCCTCGTCGTCCACCGCCTGCGTGAGCGCCGGCACTGGGACGAGGAGGGGACCGGCTCCTAAGGCGCCGACTCCGCGAAAACCGTTCCTCAAGAGGGGTTTTCGCGGACTCCCGACCTTTCCTCGATCGCCTTCGCATAGGCGCCGTGAAGGGTCGAGCGGGGGATTGGGATGGTGATCCCGTGGGCCTCCCGCATCGCCTGCGCGAGCGTGCGCTTGAAGGTTGAGCCGTGCCAGGCGTGGGCTTCGCGGGCCCGGCCGACGTGGAGGTGGACTAGCTCGTGCAGCAGCGTCTCCAACACGTCGCCGGTGCCGATGCCGGGGTAGGCGGTGACCGAGAGTCGGTACTCGCTCGGCACGGCGAACCCGAGGCGGTTGGGGCGCTGGCGGGCCCGGCGGACCTTCAGCTGCGGGGTCCTCCTCGCCAGCGGTCCCGCGGCGAAGACCGGCAGGCGCCGCAGGCGCTCCATCTCCACGTCGAGCCGGATTCCGGCCACTTCGTAGTAGCGGCGCGGGCGCGGGCGCAGAGGCGGAGGAGCGGCAGCCTCCCGCCTACGCCCGTGCCGCCACCTCAGCGCTGGCAACGCGGGCACCAGTACGTGGTGCGGTTGGCATCGCCCTGGCCGCGCGAGGAGATCGGGCCGCGGCAGCGGGGGCAGGCGCCCCGCCGGCGACGGTAGACCTTGTGGGGGTGGCGGCCGCTCTTCACGGCCTCCAGCATCAGGCCCCGGGCGGCGGCAAGAACCTCGCGCAGCTCTTCTTCGGAGAGGTCGCCGATCGGGCGCCAGGGGTCGATACCGGCGGCGAAGCAGGCCTCACTCTTGAAGATGTTGCCGATGCCGGCGACCAGGTGCTGGTCCAGCAGCGCGTCGCCGAGGCCGCGGCCTGGATTTGCGCGCATCGCTGCCACCACCGCGGCCTCGTCGAAATCCTCGGCGAGGATGTCCGGGCCGAGGCGGGTGATCTCGGGGCTGCGCCGCAGGCGCGCGGTCGTCATCACCTGCAGGGTCGGTCCGCCGAACTGGGCGGCGTCCCAGCCGCCGCCGGAGAGCAGTGCCCAGGCCGAGCCGCGGGGCCGGCGCCAGCGAGCCCCCTGGCGGTAGATGTGCCAGCCGCCGTTCATCCCCAGGTGGCTGTGCAGGGAGAGCTCGCCGAAGTCGAGGAGGAAGTGCTTACCCCGCGCCTCGACCCGCTCCAGGCGTCGCCCGTCCAGCCGCTCGATCCCGGCCGCTTTGCCGCGCGGGTTCGGTGCACTTGCGGCCACCGTCTCGCCGACCAGCGTCTGCTCGAACCGCCGCGCCAGTCGCCGAATCGTGTCGCCCTCTGCCACTCCCCCATCATCGCGAACCGCCCGAGCCGGCCTCCCCACCCCGAACTGCATCAAATTCCCCCTCTGCTGGGTGGGGAATTTGATGCAGTTCGGGGGAGGCGGGTAGGAGAGGGGCATGTTCCGACGCCGCGACGGCCGCATGGATCCAAAGGCGCGCCAGGTGGCGCTGCAGATCGGCGGGACCCGGGTCGCGCTTGGGACCGCGATCTTCTTCGCGACCCGGCCGGTGCTGCGGGCGATGCGCTTCGAAGAACTCGACGCGACGGGAGTGGCGCTGGCGAAACTCGGCGGCGGCCGCGACATAGCCATCGGCGCCCTGACCCTGGCCGCCCGCGACGACCGCGAGCGGCTGCGGACGGTGATGCTGGTCTCGAACCTCTGCGACCTCGCCGACGCGGCGGCCTTTGCCTACGCGACCGGGGACCCGCGCACGCGCCGGCCGGGAATCGGCGGCGTCCTCTCCGGGAGCGCCGCCGCGTTGGCCGGCTTCTGGGCCTGGCGCCGCCTCGGCGACGCCTGACCCGTTCGCCCTAGGGGCGCTAGGCGATCAGCGCCGGCTCGCCGGCTTTGAACTCATGCGATTCGATCACGCGGTCGATCAGGCCGTACTCGACGGCGTCCGGGGGCTGGAAGAATTTGTCGCGTTCCATGTCGGTGTGGATCTGCTCCTCCGATTGGCCCGTGTGCTTGACGTAGATCTGGTCGAGCCGCTCGCGCAGGGCGAGGATCTCTTTGGCGTGGATCTCGATGTCGGACGACTGGCCTTCGAAGCCGCCGCTCGGCTGGTGGATGAGGATGCGGCTGTTTGGCAGCGCCATCCGTTTGCCCGCGGCGCCGCCGGTGAGGATCAGTGACCCGGCCGACATCGCGATCCCGTAACAGATCGTTTGCACGTCGGGCTTGACGAACTGCATCGTGTCGTAGATCGCCAGGCCCGCGTAAGCCGAGCCGCCGGGGGAGTTGATGTAGAGGCTGACGTCCTTGTCGGGATCCTCGGCCTCGAGGTGCAGCAGCTGGGCGATGATCAGGTTGGCGAGGTCCTCGGTCACCGGTTCGCCGAGGAAGATGATCCGCTGCGCGAGCAGGCGGCTGTAGATGTCGAAGCTGCGCTCGCCGCGAGCGGTCTGCTCGACGACCATCGGGACCAAGGGCATACGGGACCTCTTTCCTAGTTCGAGTCGGAGTTGTACTTATAGCCAACGCCCCGCACGGTCAGCACCAGCTCGGGCTTCTGGGGGTCGCGCTCGACCTTCTGTCGAAGGTTGGAGATGTGGACGTCGCAGGCGCGCTCGTCGCCGTCGAACTCGGTCTGCCAGAGCTCCTCCATGATCTGGGCGCGGGAGAAGACCTCTCCCGGCCGGGCGACCAGGAGGCGCAGCAACTGGAACTCGGAGCGGGTGAGGTTGACCGGGACGCCACGAACGATGGCGACGTGGCGGACGAGGTCGATCGAGACCGGGCCGGACTCGATTTTGACCGCCTGCGCGAGCGGGGCGCGATCGAGTTCACGGCGGCGCAGCTGGGCGCGGACCCGGCCGAGGAGCTCGCGGACCGAGAAGGGCTTGGTGACGTAGTCGTCGGCCCCGACCTCGAGCCCGACGACCTTGTCGACCTCGGCGTCTTTGGCGGTGAGGAGGATGATCGGGACGGCGCTGCGCGAGCGCACGTCGCGGCAGAGGTCGAGGCCGCTCGGCCCCGGCATCATGATGTCGAGGATCAGCAGGTCGAATGGGATGCCATTGCCGAGCAGCTGTGCGGCTTCGTCGCCGTCGGCGGCGGGAGTGACGTCGAAGCCCTCCTGGGTCAGCGCGTAGCCGACCGAGTCCCGGACCGAGGGCTCATCATCGGCGATGAGGATGCGGCCGCTGCTCATGCCACGGGGGTTGGGCTCGGTTTCGCGACCGGGAGGCGGACCCAGAAGGTGCTCCCCTCCCCCTCCACCGACTCGACGCCGATGCGGCCACCCATCACGTCGACCATCCGCTTGGCGATCGCCAGGCCGAGACCGAAGCCCTCCTGCTTGCGTGACTCGCTGCGGCGGTAGAAGCGCTCGAAGATGCGTTCGAGCTCCTCCGCCGGAATGCCGGTACCGGTGTCGATGACCTCCAAGATCACTTCTCCTTCCCCGTCGTGGCGGCCGCGAACGGTAACGGTGCCGGGGGGCGGCGTGTTCTTGAAGGCGTTGGTCAGCAAGCCGATCATCACCTGCCGCAGCAGCGTCGGGTCGCCGATCGCCATCAGATCCGATTCGACGTCGACGACGAGCTCGACGTGCGGCGGCGCGTCGCAGGCGTTGGCGACATCGCGGATCGCCAGCGGCACGTCGACCGGTTCGTGCTCGGCGGCGGCGCGCGACTCGACCCGCGCCAGCGTCAACAGCGACTGGGTCAGCCGGCTCATCCGCTCGGCGTCTTCGCCGAGGCGGCGGAGGAAGTGGTCGCGATCGCTGGGGTCGTCCTTGGCGCCCCCCTGGAGGACCTCGATCGCACTGGAGATCCCCGCCAGCGGGTTGCGCAGCTCGTGGGCGGCGTTGGAGACGAAGTCGGCTTCGGCGGGCTCGCGGCGGAGCTCGTCGGTGCGGTCGCGCAGCACCGCCAGGACGGCACGCTCGTCGGGCAGCGACCGGGCGGTCATCGCGTAGGCGCGGTCGCCGAGCCGGAGGGCCGGGTGGGCCGAGAAGCCGACGTCGGAGGCGCGCTGCAGCGGCGGCAGGATCAGCTCCGGTGGTCGGCCGGAGGAGTCGAGGATGCGGCCGGCGGCTTTGTTGGAGAAGCGAACCGAGCCCTCGAAGTCGACGACCATCACCGCATCGGTGAGACCGTCGAAGATCGCCGCCAGCTTGTTGCGGTCGGCGGTGAGGACGCCGAAGCTCTCCTCCAGCGCCGCCCGCATCGAGTCGAGAGCGCGGGCGAGGTCGCCGATCTCATCCGGGCCGGAGGTTTTCAGCGGGGCGTCGAAGGAGCCGCCGGCCATCTCCTCGGCGGCCCGGGCGAGGCCGACGACGCGATGGGAGATCGCGACCGCGATGAAGAGCCCGGCGAGCATGCCGATCGCCACCGCGGCGATTAGGGCCCCCGGCTTGTCGCCGAAGAGATAGACAGCCGCCGCCGTGATCAGACTGACCGCGGCAAAGGCTGCGGTGAGCCAGAGGCGCATGCCGATTCGCATGAAGATTTACTAACACAATCCCCTCCTCGTCGCGGCCGGTCGGGGGAGATGGGCGCCTACATGGGAGAATCGGATTCGTGCGGACTCTCGTCTTCATCCCAGCCTGGAACGAGGAGGACTCCCTCGCCGGGGTAATCGCCGACGTGCGCAGGGCGATCCCCGAGGCCGACCTGCTCGTGGTCGATGACGGCTCCACGGACGCGACCGTGGAGCGGGCGCGCGAAGCGGGGGCGATCGTCGCCTCCCTGCCCTTCAACCAGGGACTGGGGGCGGCTCTGCAGACCGGGTACCTCTACGCGCTGCGCAACGGCTACGACGTCTGCGCCCATCTCGACGCCGACGGCCAACACCCGCCCGAGGAGGTAGCGCGGCTGCTGGCCGAGGTGACCGCCGACCGGGCCGACCTGGTGATCGGCTCCCGCTACCACGCCGGCGCCGTCGCCGACAGCGGCGACTACCGGCCGACCTTCTCGCGCCGGATCGGCACCAGCGTCTTCCGCTTCTTCCTCACCCTGGCGACCCGGCAGCGCTTCACCGACACGACCAGCGGCATGCGCGCCGCCAACCGCCGCGTGATGGCGCTCTTCAGCCGCCACTACTCCCCCGACTTCGCCGAGATCGAGTCGCTGCAGCTGGCGGTGCGGCAGGGGCTGCGGGTGGAGGAGCTGCCGGTGCGGATGCTGGAGCGGACGGGCGGCAGCTCCTTCCTGACGCCGCTGCGCTCGGCCTTCTTCATCTTCAAGGGCCTGGTCGTGCTCCTGGTCGGGCAGTTCCGCCCACGCCACGCGGAGGCCGAGCGATGAGCCTCCTCCCCGTCGCCGCCAACGCCGGCCAGGTCCACCTCACCTCGCAGACGCGGATCGTCGCCGCGGTGCTGGCGCTCTTCTTCATGCTGATGATCCTCGAGCTGATCCGGCGCGACCGCCTGCAGGAGCGCTACAGCGTGATCTGGTTCGTCGCCGGCCTCGGGATGCTCGCCGGCGCCGCCTTCCCCGGCCTGCTCGAGGTGGTCGCCAACCTGATGGGCGTCCGCAACACCAACGTCGCCCTCTTCTCGATCGTGCTGCTGCTGCTGCTCGGCCTGGCCCTCAACTTCAGCGTGATCATGTCCCGGCAGGCGGCCCAGATCACGAGGCTGGCGCAGGAGCGGGCGATCGAAAGGGCGCTGGCGGAAAAGCGGGCCGGGGAGCGGCCCAACGGCAATGGCTCAGGCCAACAGGCTCTCCAGCCTGAAGAACAACGCTTCGAGAGCTAACTCCTCGGAGACGTTCAGTTCGAGGCCGCGGCGGGTCTCCTGAACCAGTTCGGCGCCCTCGCGGGCCCTGCTCGGGTTGAGCCCCTGCGCCTGCGCGCGCAGGGCGTCGAGGCGATCGCGATTAAAGACGACCTCCTCGGCCCCGGTGGCAACGGCGGCGAGGTCGCGCAGCCAGGTCGCGCAGAGCTCGAAGGCGAGCGCAAGGATCTCGGTGCGGCGGCGTCGCCCAGCCCGTTTGGCGCCATCGCCGATGTCCTTGGCGCTGCGTTTGATCCCGGCCTTGGACTCCTCTTCGAGCGCTTCGCGGGCGGCGGCTTCGGCGTCGTCGCCGGCGGCCTTGGCGCGATCCAGCAGCCCTTTCCAGGGAGCGCCGGCGCACTTGCCCTTCAGCGCGGCGGCGAGGCAGCGCTCGACGTCGGCGCGCAGCTCCCGTCCCGCCCCGCTCAACAGCAGCCGCGCCCTCTCCAAGTCGCCCGCGGCGAGCCGCGCGGCGGCGGCGGCTCCGTCGGGATCGGCACCCTCGGCAGCCAGCTCGCGCTCCAGCACCTCGGCCGGCAGCGGCGCAAACTCGATCGCCTGGCAGCGCGAGGCGACCGTCTCCAGCAGGCCCTCCCCGTCGGAGCTGAGCAGAATCAGGTGGACGAATCCCGGCGGCTCCTCGAGCGTCTTCAGCAGGGCGTTCTGGCTCTCGTCCCGCATCGCCTCCGCCGCCTCGATCACGAAGACCCGCTTGCCGCCTTCGAAAGGCCGGTAGGCGGCGGCACGGATCACCCGCTCGCGCACCTCCTCGACCATGTGCTGGGCGCCGGTCGGCGCCAGCCAGACGAGGTCGGGATGCGGCGAGGGATCAAGCAGGGCCCGCCTCCGGGCGTCCTCGGGGTCGGCTGCGGCGGCCGCCAGCACCTCGGCGGCGAAAGCCCGCGCCGCCGCCCGCTTGCCGGAGCCGCGGGGACCGCGGAAGAGGTAGGCGTGTGAGGGCTCCGCAGCCAGCGCTGCGCTCAGCGCGACCCGCACCCGCCCCTGGTGCTCGGTCGCGGCGATCAGCGCTTCCGACTTTCGCCCCACCTGGGGGTGGTCAATCTCGGCTGCGCTCACGCACCGCCTCCATCACCCGTTGGTGCACCTCCTCGACGCTGCCGGTGGCGTCGATCACGGTGACGCGGTCTGAGGCGACCTGGGCGATCTCCTCGTAGGCGGTGGCGACCGCCTGCTGCAGGCCGAGCCCCTCGCGCTCGAAGCGGTCGTCGCTCTCGGCCCGGCCGAGGCCGGTCTCGGGATCGATCCGCAGCAGCAGCGTCAGGTCCGGCCAAAGCCCGTCGGTGGCGGTGTCGCAGAGCCCGATCACCTCGCCGACTCCGAGTTCGCGGGCGGTGCCCTGGTAGGCGACGCTCGAGTCAGAGAAGCGGTCGGCGACGACGTGGCGCTCCGCCTCCAGCGCCGGCCGGATCACCCGCTCGGTCAGGTCGGCACGCGCCGCCAGGAACAGCATCAGCTCGGCCAGCGGGTCGAGCTCCAGGTTCGGATCGGCGAGCAGCTCGCGGATCCGCTCCGCCGCCTCGGTTCCGCCGGGCTCGCGGATCGCAACCGTGTCCTCCCCCAGCGCCTCGACCAGCAACCGCGCCTGGGTGCTCTTGCCTGAGCCGTCGACGCCCTCGAGCGAGATGAACATCAAATGACGGCCCCAGATCGCCGCCATGCGGCGTCCTCAGTCGCCCAAATAGCGCTGCTATTCGGGCTCCCTGCGTCCTTGCCTGGCGACGCCTGGGTCACGTCATTTAGCGGTTGCTTTAGCCCGTTTCCGCTTGCGGGTCGCCGTACTCGATTTGTCTTTGGCCGGTAACGGCTTCTTCTCCATCGCCGCTTTCGCTGCTTTGGCGGCTTCGCGCTCGGCCCGGCGTTTCTTCATCTCCTGCATCGACTCGCAGTCGTCGTTGAGGCAGAGGTTCCAGGGACGGCCGCGGAAGGGCTGCACTTTGAGGCGCGGGGTGCGGTCGCAGATCGAGCAGCGCTCCTCAAGCCGGAAGACGTCGCCGCGCTGGGGCAGCGGGAAGGTCTGGTCGCACGAGTCCGGGTCGTCGGCGGTCCAGCCGCTGCAGCCGACGAACCGTTTGCCCGATTTTTTCGCCCGGATGATCCGCAGCATGTTCGGCGAGCCGTCCTCCTTGGTGCGGCCGGCTTCTTCGCAGACCTTGCAGGGACCGAGGATGCGGTCTTCGTCCATCCCTTTCCAGATCACTTTCGCCAGGTCCTCGCGGCTGCCGTCGATTTCGGTCCAGGTCTTGTGCAGGAGCTCGCGGCTCTCGCCGACCACGGCGCCCTTCGACATCTCGCCGGCGGCGATGCGGTCCATCTCGGCCTCGAGGGTCGCGGTCATCTCCGGCGTCGCCATCGCCGGCACGTAGTTTTTGAAGGCCTCGTAGAGGGCGATCCCAGTCTCGGTCGGGATCGGCGGGTTGGAGTAGACGTAGCCGCGGTCGAAGAGCTTCTGGATGATGTCGGCGCGGGTGGCTTTGGTGCCAAGGCCGCGCTCCTCCATCATCTCGATCAGTTTCGCCTGCGAAATGCGGCCCGGCGGCTGGGTCTCCTTATCGACCAGCCACGGATCGCCCTCGAGCTGCAGGGTCTGGCCCTCCTCGAGTTTCGGGATCTCCTCATCGGCCGAGCGGGCGTAGGTGTAGATCGCGGCGTAGCCGGGATCGACGACGACCGAGCCGCGGACGAAGTAGGTCTGGTCGCCGGCTTCGATGTCGGCCCGGGTCGACTCCGTGATCATCGGCGGGCTGAAGGTGGCGAGGAAGCGGCGAACGACGAGTTCGTAGACCCGTTTCTTCGGCCCCTCGAGGGCGCCGGGGTGGACCGCCTGGGTCGGGTAGATCGGCGGATGGTCGGTCGTCTCTTTTTTGCCCCGGGTCGGTTTCAGCTCCCCGTCGAGCAGCCCGGAGGCGGCGGAGAACTCCTTGATCCGGGTCAGCGAGGAAACCAGCTCCCGCACCGGCAGCGAGGACGGGTAGACCGTGTTGTCGGTGCGCGGGTAGGAGATGAAGCCGTCCATGTAGAGGTCCTCGGCGATCCGCATCGCGCTGGCGGGGGTGATGCCGAGG
>Ga0190273_10000153_pt1 | contig 35580 bp, 38 predicted proteins | sample Popmic504IS_FD_134513 | JGI IMG/M metagenome (GOLD analysis project Ga0190273, IMG submission 134513) | Populus adjacent soil microbial communities from riparian zone of Shoshone River, Wyoming, USA - 504 IS | ecosystem: Environmental > Terrestrial > Soil > Riparian zone > Trees stand | place... | reverse complement strand
GAAGCGGCGGGGCGGAGAGGCGGCCATGGCGTCGTCGCTCGTCGGTCACGATGCGCGTTGAGCATCGCTCCCTCGCTCGCTCCTAGCCCTGACCGCCTCTCCGCCCCGTCATGGCCGTTGCCGATTGTGAGTACAGGCCCTAGCACAAGCGGCGCATGCAGCCGATCCTTCGCCTCGGAACCCGCGGATCGCCGCTCGCGCTCGTCCAGGCGCGGCTGGTGGCGACGGCGCTTCGCGACGCCCATGGCTGGGGGCCCGAGCTGATCGAGATCGAGCCGATCGCGACCAGCGGCGACCAGCTTCGCGACCGGCCGCTCGCCGAAATGGGCGGCAAGGCCTTGTGGACCAAGGAGCTCGACCTGGCCCTGCTCGAAGGCCGGATCGACCTCGCCGTCCATTCGATGAAGGATGTCGAGACGATCCGCCCGCCGGAGCTGGCCATCGCCGCGATGCTGGAGCGGGCCGACGTTTGCGACAGGCTGGTTGGCGCCGCCAGCCTCGACGTTCTGCCGGAGGGCGCTCGGGTGGGCACCTCGTCGCCGCGGCGGGCGGCGCAATTGCTGGCCCGGCGGCCGGACCTCGTCATCATCCCCTTCCGCGGCAATGTCGAAACCCGGCTTCGCAAGATCCAGCTCGGCGAGGCCGACGCGACCCTGCTCGCCGCCGCCGGGCTCGAGCGGCTCGGGCGTTCGGAGGTGGGCGCCTTGCTGGAAGACTTCCTGCCGGCGCCGGCGCAAGGGGCGATCGGGGTCGAGGTTCGAAGCGCCGACCGCCGGGTTCGGACGCTGGTCGCCGCGATCGACCATCGCCCCACCCATTCGTGCGTCGCGGCGGAGCGGCGGCTGCTCGAGGGCCTCGGCGGGAGCTGCCGCTCGCCGGTCGCCGCTCTGGCGACGCTCGAAGGCGGCCAGATCCGGCTTCGAGCCGAGATCTTGACCGAGGACGGCGCCGAGGTGGAGCGCGGCGAGCGGAGCTTCCGGAGCGGGGACGAATCCGCACCGCTCGAGCTGGCGCGCGAGCTGCTCGACCGGGCGCCGGCGAGGCTGCGGGCGCTGTTCGCGCTGTGAAGCTGCTGATCCTGCGGCCGGAGCCGGGCGCATCCGAGACCGCCGCGAGAGCTCGGGCGATGGGCCTGGAGCCGGCGGTCGTCCCCCTTTTCGCCATAACGGGAGTGGCCGGGCCGCCGGTGGAGGCGGCCCGCTACGACGCGGTGCTCCTGACCAGCGCCAACGGCGCTCGCCACGCCCCCGCGGGCCTGACGGCGCTGCCCTGCTTCGCGGTCGGCGAAAGCACGGCCGCCGCGGCCCGGGCCGCGGGCTTCGCCGAGGTTCGCACCGGGCCGTGCGACGGCGCTGCGGCGGCGGCGATGATGGCTGGAGCGGGCATCGAACGGGCACTTCACCTGTGCGGGCGCGACCATCTCGCGGTCGAGGCGCCAGGCGTCGAGATCGAGCGGCGCATCGTCTATGCCGCCGAGCCGATACCGCACGAGCGGTTCGAGGGGCCCGCGGTGGCGATGATCCATTCGGCCCGGGCCGCGGCGCGGTTCGCCCGGCTCGCCGGCGACAAAGCGGCGATCGCCATCGCGGCGATCAGCGCCTCGGCGGCGGCGGCGGCGGGCGAAGGCTGGGCGGCCAGGGCGGTTGCCGCGCAGCCGCGCGACCAAGCCTTGCTGGAGCTTGCCGCCAAGCTGTGCAATCATGGGCTCGACGTGGTGAGGGACGGCGATGGATTATGAGCCCGCACGGGTGACGGCGAAACCGAAGCGGCCGCTCTGGACCTTGCTCGCCTTGCCGGTCGTCGCCTTCCTGGCCGGGCTCGCGGCGATGGGCTGGCTGCTCGCCAATTGGGGCACGGCGGCGACCTTCCTGGGCGTCGTCCCGGCACCGCCCCCGGCGGCCCAGCCGGTCGCCCAGCCGGTGACTCTGGAACGCGAGCCGGCCGCCGAGCCGCAGGTAGATGCCCCGGCGGGCGAACGGCTGGTGATCGACCCGGAGACCACCCGGCGGGTCAACCGGCTCGAGGAGAGGCTTGCCCTGCTCGACCTCCAGTCGCGCACCGCGGTCGGCAATGCCGACCGGGCGGAGGGCCTGCTCGTCGCTTTCGCGGCCCGGCGGGCGATCGACCGCGGAGTCGCCTTGGGCTATATCGAGACCCTGCTCCGCCAGCGCTTCGCCGCGACCGAGCCGCAGGCAGTGGCGACCGTGCTCACCGTCGCCCGCCAGCCGGTCACGGTGCAGAGCCTTCAGAAGGAATTCCAGGAGGTCGCGCCGCATCTTTCCGGCGGCGGCCAGGGGCAGAGCTGGTGGGGGGCGTTCAAGACCGAAATGGCCGGCCTCGTCACCATCCGCCGCGAGCACACCCCCTCGACCCAGCCCGCCGAGCGCCTTCGCCGGGCCGGGCAGAATCTGGAATCGGGCCAGGTCGAGGTGGCCCTGCTCGAAGTGCTGAGGCTGCCCGGCCACGAGCGCGCCGACAAATGGATCGCCAACGCCCGCCGCTACGTCGCGTCCCACCGGGCGCTCGACCGTCTGGAGAGCGCGGCGCTGCTGGAACCGCGGGCGCCGATGGTGGTGCAGCCCCAGCCGACAGTGAAGCGCTAAATCGCTCCCGCCTCCGCTAGATCTCCAGCAGCGCATAAGGCCGGCCGAACGCCGGCTCGACCACGAACTGGGCGCAATTGAAGACGGGGACCCCGCCCGGCGTGTGGCCCGAATAGGCGCCGCGATGGGCGTGGCCGTGGACGACCGCCTTGACGTTGTCGAAGCGGTCGATCGCGTGGGCGAGTCGGGAGGAGCCGAGGAAGGGGTAGATTTCGAGCGGCTCGCCTTCCACCGTCTCGGGGATGGGCGCGTAATGGAGGACGGCGACGGCCCGCTCGGTCCGGAGCGAGCGCAGGGCATTTTCGAGCAGCCTCGCCTCGTTGCGCGATTCGTCGACGAAGAGCTTGATCGCATCCTCGCCGAAAGCGCCGAGCTCGCCGCGGCCGAAGCCGCCGATGAAGCCCTTGGCGCCGGCGAAGCCGACGCCCTCGATCACCGTCGCCTGCTCGCCGAGCATGATTACCCCGGCCGACTGGAGTATGCGCACCACTTCACCCACTTCACCGGCCTCGTAATCGTGATTGCCGAGCACCGCGACGACGGGGATCGTGCAGGCGCGCAGATCCTCGGCGAGGATCTCGGCTTCCGCGGCCTTTCCGAAATTGGTCAGGTCGCCGGCGAGGGCGAGGACGTCGGCGGCCGCGCTGATCTCCTCGAACAAGGCCCGGTAGCGGTTGTGGCAGGTCTCGGTGACGTGGAGGTCGCCGATCGCGGCGACGGTAAGGGCCTCAGTGGTGCTGGGGTCGTTCATGCTTCTCGTCCACTCCCTTGCCGACGACGTCGGCGAAGCCCCATTCGCTGACGTCGACGACATAGTCGGTCGGGCTGATCAGCCGCCCGCGGCAGATCTTGACGCTGGCCGGCGGCATCTGGTCCTGCGCCTTGAGGCGCTCGAGCAGCTCCTCGTAGAGCCAGCGCGGGATGAGCTCGCGCTCCGTCGGGTAGACGAAGCGGAAGTTGAGCACGTTGATCAGGAGCACCTCCCAATAGAGCTCCATGTTCGAGAGCAGCCACTTCCAGTCGATCTCGTCATGCTTGATCAGGATGGTGTGGACGATGTCGGCGCCGTCGTAGCGGTAGCGGGTCTGGAGAAAGAGCTTGGAGAGGATGAACTGGGTCGGCGGGGTGACGCGCACGTTGGTCCCGTAGACCTCCGCCTCATAGACCTCCTGGAACCATTCGTCGGTGATCGGGATGCTGGCCGACGAGATGTTGAAGATGACGTCGAAGAAATTGTCGCCCTGCCAGACCTTCCCGATCCAGCGCTCGTCCTCCATCTCGATCTCGAAGCCGCGCGACTTGAAGAAGCCGAGGATCCTGGGGGCGTCGCTCGGCTTGCAGAAAACGTCCAGGTCCTTGGTCGGACGGGTGATGCCGGTGAAGCAGGACAAGGCATAGGTGCCCGACAGGAGGAAAGGGATGCCCGATTCCTGGAGGAGCCTGAGGCTTTCGGAATAGAAATCGACCGCTTCGGCCGGCGGCTCGAAGAGTGATGAATCGAATTTGTCCAGCTGAGTACTCACTACACGAGAACGGGAGTGGGAACGATGCGTTCCGCTGCCTCCCGGGCGGCGGAGCCGCGCTATCGCCCCTAAAGCGGAAATGGGATAAGGTCTCGCGATCGAATATGGAAAGGCGGCGGCATGGTCAGACGCCCCGGCGATGACAGCAAGTTCCCTGGCGGCCGAGCGGCCGAGCGCCTTAAACTGTTCGAGCTCCAGCGCGGCCTGACGACACTGCCGGAACCTCCCAGGAAAGCGTCCCGTCGCCCGCGGGCCGCCAGGGAGGGGCCCGACGATGAAAAGTGACAAAGACCCGGCCCTCCTCCGACGCGGCCTGGTCAAGCGGCCGCCGCGGCGCGGCGGCAAGGTGCTTCAGCGCCTATTCCTGTTCAACGGCCAGCGGGATCCATTGCTCAACGAATCCGTCGTGGTCCGCGCGCGCGCGCCCAAGAGCGCCCGGCCCCGACTGCTTCTGAGCGACGCTGCGCTCGACATGGCGACCGACCGAAGGGCGCCGAGAGCGGCTCTGGCCCGGGCAACGGAGCTTGCGGGAGAGGCTGTTCAGGCCGCCGCCAATCTCGCCGCGCCGCCGGCCGGGCCCGCCGCCGCGCCGGTCTGGCGCTCGTTCGGGCCCGAGCGAATCCCCAACGGCCAGACCTACGGAACGAACCGGGTCGACGTTGTCGGCCGGGTCTCGGCGCTTGCCGTCGACCCCTCCGACGGGCGCCATATCCTGGCCGGGGCCGGCTGCGGCGGCATCTGGGAGAGCCGGGACGAGGGCGCGACCTGGAGGCCGCGCACCGATTCGATGCCGAGCCTGGCGATCGGCGCCATAGCCTTCGACCCCGGGAGCCCGGCGATCGTCTATGCGGGGAGCGGCGAGGGCAATTTCTACTCCCGCCTCGGCGCTGGACTGTACAAATCGACCGACGGCGGTACGACATGGACCGCGCTTCCGACCGGACCGCTGCTCGGCGCGGGCTTCTTCGACCTCGTCGTCGACCGCGGCGATCCCCGGATTCTTTACGCCGCGACGACTCGCGGCTTGTTCGTCTCCGCCGACCGCGGAGCTACCTGGACCCAGCGCCGCACCGGCGCCTGCTGGACGGTCAGCGTCCATCCGGCGGGAGGCGCTGGGGCGGAAATCCTCGCCACCTTCGCCGAGGGCCTGTTCCGCTCGACCAATGGCGGAGCCGCTCTGACGAGCGTCGCCCTGCCGGCGCAGCCGGCCACGCCCTGGACCCGCTTGGCAGTGACTCGGGTCGCCGCTCAACCGGACGTCGCCTATCTGTTCGGGGCGGCCGGTCCCAATCCCTTCCTGTGGGGCCGCTCCGGAACGACGTGGAGCCGCATTCCCCTGCCTCCGAACGGCACCAAACCGATGATGGACACCGGCCAGGCCTGGTATGATTGGTATGTGGCCGCCCCGCCGGACCGCACCGACCGAGTCTATCTGGGAGGAATTGAGGGCTTTCGTGGCGAGCGCTCGGGAAGCAGCTGGTCCTGGCGCAACTTCGTCACCAATGGCTCGAAAAGCATCCATCCCGACCAACATTGCCTCGCCTTCAATCCCGGCAATTCGAATATCGTCTATGCGGGCAATGACGGGGGCATCTACCGCTCGGGAGACAAAGGGGTGAGGTGGCGCTCACTCAATACCGGCCTGGCGATTACCGAGGTCGAATATCTCGCCCTCGATCCTGCCAATCCGAACTGGCTGCTCGCCGGCACTCAAGACAATGGCACGATCCGCTTCGACCACGGCGCCTGGGACCATGTCGCCGGCGGCGACGGGGGCGACTGCGGAGTCAACGAGGCCGATCCGAGGATCGTCTACCATTCCTACTTCAAGGTTTCGCTCGAACGGTCGAACTCCAAAGGGGCCTCCGGCACCTGGACCCCGATGGCGCCACCGGCCATGCGGTCGCTTTTCTATGCCCCGGTGACGGTAGCGCGGGACACCGTCTCGATCGGCGGCGACCGGGTCATCCTGACCCGAAACGGGGCGCCGCCCTGGACCGCGGTCTCGCTTGGGCTGGGCGCCAACGACCTTTGCACCGCCTCGTGCGCCCCCACGCCGGACAGGCTGTATGTCGGAACGCTGGCCGGGCGGCTGTTCCGCTTGACCTGGAGCGGCACGGCCTGGTCCGCAACGGAACTCACTTCGCCTTTCGCGGGCTATATCAGCTGCGTCGCCTTCGACCGTCTGGATCCGGCACGGCTGTGGGCGACGTCGACGACGATCATCGGCGCCGGCGCTCGTGTCGCCCGGTCGGATAACGGAGGCGCGACCTGGACGGACTGCACCCCCGGACTTCCGCCCATCCCTAAGAACTCGATTGCAGTCGATCCCGCAAACAGCGCGCGCCTTTGGGTGGCCGCGGATGTCGGAGTCTATGAAAGCGCCGACTCCGGGACCAGCTGGACCTCGATGTCGGCCGGGCTGCCCAACGCGATCGCGGCCGATCTGGTCTTCCACGCCACCGGGCGCCGACTCTTCTGCGGCACTCGCAATCGCGGCGTGTGGGTGCTCGACGGACTATAGCGAGGAGGATGAGCCATGGACTTTATCGAGCGGCTGTTCGGAATTTCGCCCGACGGGGGCAATGGCTCGACCGAAGCCTTGTGGCTGGCGGGCTTCGCCGCCGCAGTGATAATCGCGCTGGCCTTCGGAGCACGCATGCGCGCGCGCCGCCGGCGTCGCTGACGATCGGGAAGACTGGAGCGGACGAAGGGTCAGGGCGTGGCGGCAGGCGCCGCCTCGGCCGGCTTCATGTCGATCAGGGTGACGATGAACTCGAGCTCGGCATTGGGCGGGATGGCGCCGGGAACGCCCTCGGCCCCGTAGGCCAGAGCCGACGGGATCCAGAAGCGGTAGCGGCCGCCCTTCTGCATCAGCTGAAGCGCCTCCGCGAAGCCCGGCACGACCCCCGTCACCGGGAAAGCGGTCGGCTGCGGGCCGGCGTCGAACAGGCTGCCGTCGGCGAGATGGCCCTCATAGGTGACCAGCACCAGATCGGCGGTCGTCGGCTTCGGGCCGGCCCCGGGCCTCAGGGTCTCGAAGCGCAGTCCGGAAGGGGTGGTCACGACGGCACGCGCCGACACCGGCGGGATGAAGGAGCGGGGCGGAGCCGGCTTCGGAGCCTGAGCCGGGGCGACCGCGAGCAGAAGGGCAAGGCTTAGCATCGTGACTCCCGGCCGCCCGTCGCGGCCGGCGAAAAACTGGAGCGGGCGAAGGGATTCGAACCCTCGACCCCAACCTTGGCAAGGTTGTGCTCTACCCCTGAGCTACGCCCGCTCTGAGCATGCCGACGGGCGCCAAAGCGCCCCCGGCTGAGGTAAGGCGGCGGCTGCTAGCATGGGGTCCGCCACCCGGCAAGGGGCTAGTCGCACCGTAATGCGCCGCCAGCCCCACTCCCGCCTTTTGCGGGAGAGGGGTTTAGAGTCAGGCTTGGCAGATACCCGCAACATCCCACATAGGCGACTTAAGCGATCGGATCGGAAAGGCGGATTGTGGCGACATTGGGCATGAGCGCGGCGGAGAAGGAAGCGCTCGAGACGTTCCGGCGCGACGTCATCGAGCCGTCGATGACGTCGCTCGTCATCGTCGATTTCTGGGCGGAATGGTGCGGGCCCTGCAAGCAGCTGACCCCGATCCTCGAGAAGGTCGCGGCCGATTATGCGGCGAAAGGGGTCAGGCTCGCCAAGATCGACGTCGACGCGAACAAGGTCATCGCCGCCCAGTTCCGGGTCCAGTCCATCCCCACCGTCTACGCCATCTTCCAGGGCCAGCTCGTCGCCGACCTGACCCCGGCGCGCACCGAAGGGCAGCTGACCCGCTTCCTCGACCAGATCCTCGAGCAATTGCCGGTCGAGGGCGAGGCTCAGCAGATCGAGGCGGAGATCGAGCCCCTGATCGCAATGGCCGAGGAGGTGCTCGCCGGCGGCGATGCCGAGCGCGCCGAGAACATCTTCGCCCAGATATTGGAGATGGCGCCCGACCATGGCGGAGTGATCGGCGGCCTCGCCCGGACTCTGATCGCGGCCGGCCGTCCGGACGAGGCCCGCGCACTGCTCGACGGCGCGCCGGAAAGCGCGGCCAAGGATCCGGCGATCGCCCGCGCCCGCTCGGCCCTCGCTCTCGCCGAGGTCGCGGCGCCCGGAGTCGATACCGCGCAATTCGAGCGCCGGATCGCCGCCGATCCCGACGACCACGAAGCCCGCTACGAGCTTGCCGGGGCGCTGATGGCGGCTGGGGACCGCGATGCCGCCGCCGATCATCTGCTCGAAAGCATCGCCCGCGACCGCGACTGGAACGAGGGCGCGGCGCGCAAGCGGCTGCTCCAGCTGATGGAGGTGGTCGGGCTCGAAGATCCCTGGGCGGGGGCGCAGCGCCGCCGCCTCTCGGCGATCCTGTTCACCTGATGGCGGACGACAAGCCGCTCCGGATCCCCGTATTTCCGCTCGCCGGGGCGCTGCTGTTCCCGCGGGCGCAGCTGCCGCTGCACATTTTCGAGCCGCGCTACCGGGCGATGGTCCGCGACGCGCTCGCGGGCGACCGGCTGATCGGAATGATCCAGCCGCGCGGGCCGGACGAGCCGCCGCCGCTTTTCGACGTCGGCTGCATCGGCCGGATCGCCGGCGCCGAGGCGCTGGAGGACGGCCGCTTCAACATCGTCCTCGAGGGTGTCGGCCGGTTCCGAATCGCCCGCGAGGCGGAGGTCGATACGCTTTACCGCCAGGTCGACGCCGAGCGCGGCGGCTTCGACGATTCGGCCGAGGCGGAGCCGCTCGGCCTCGCCCAGCGCGCCGAGCTCGAGCGGGAGGCGCGCCGCTATGCCGACGCTTTGGGCTATTCGGTAGATTGGGAGGCCGTCACCCGCCTCGACGACGAGATGCTGGTCAACGCCATCGCCCAGGTCGCCCCCTTCGACGTCGGCTCGAAGCAGGCCCTGCTCGAAGCCCCCGACATCGCCGAACGCTGCGACCTTCTGGTCCAGTTCATGCAGTTCCAGCAGATGGTCCCGGGCGGCGCCGAAGGGCCCGAGACCCTGCAATGACGGAGGAATTGCTGGCCCTTCTCGTCTGCCCGGTGACCCGGACGAAGCTCAGGTGGGACGAGGTGCGGCGGGAGCTGGTGTCGGAGGCGGCCGGTTTCGCCTTTCCGGTGCGCGATGGAGTAGCGGTGATGCTGGTCGAGGAAGCGCGGACGCTGGCGCCGTGAACGCCGAGGCGAATTTCGATCTCACCGGCCATTGGACCGGGATGTTCAACTATCCCGGCCCGTTTCCGCCGGTGGGCTTCGAAGCCGAGCTTCGCGACGTCGGCGGCTCCATCGCCGGCACGGTATCCGAGCCGGACGAGGATCCCAGCGGCAATGTCGGCACCCTTTGGGCGACGGTGGAAGGGGCGCGCCAGGGCAGCGCCGTCACCTTCACCAAGATGTACGAGGATGCGGAGCGGATGCCCGAGCCGGTTTTCTACAGCGGCACGATCCAGCCCGACGGCAACGAGGTTTCCGGACGCTGGGAGATTCCGGGCCATTGGAGCGGCACCTTCCTGATGGTCCGAAACCCGGGCGCGGCCGAAGCGGTGGAGGAGGAAGCCGCCGAGGAGGTTCCGGTGGGGGACGAAGCGGGGCCGCTCTAATCCTCCCCATGCAGAGCATGGGGAGGGGGACCAGGCCAAGCCTGGTGGAGGGGTAGATGGCGCTGCACCAAGAGGTTCTCGCGCGAACCCCGGACGTCACGGCAGCTACCCCTCCACCACACTTCGTGTGGTCCCCCTCCCCATCTTCGATGGGGAGGATTTAGATCGCCAGGCCCCTGAGCAGAAGCGGCAATTCCCCGCTCTCGCCTCGGGCCTCGGCCATGAACTGGCTCTTGAGCGGCCCGACCCGCTGCACGACGCCCATTCCGAAACGGCGGATCGCCGAGGCGGTTCGGCCGGGGATTCCGTAAAGGCGGGTGAGGCCGTCGGTGGCGGCGGCGACGGTCAGGGTGTCGAGGGACCGCCAGCGCTCATAGCGAGAGAGCAACTGGGCGTCGCCGAGGTCGAGGCCGAGCCGGGCGCCCTCGACCAGCACCTGGGTGAGGGCGGCGACGTCGCGGAAGCCGAGGTTGAGGCCCTGGCCGGCGATCGGGTGGATGCCGTGGGCGGCGTCTCCGGCCAGCGCCAGCCGCTCGGCGGTCATCGTCGCGGCGTGGTGGAAGCCGAGCGGATAGTTCCAGCGCGGCCCGGCCAGCCGAACCTCGCCGAGGAAGCCGCCCATTCGCTTCGAGATCTCATGCGCCATCGCCCGGTCCGGAAGGTCGATCACCGCCGCGGCATCGTCCGCCGGTACCGACCAGACGATCGCCGAACGGGTGCCCGGAAGAAGCGGCAGGATCGCGAACGGGCCGGTCGGATAGAAAATCTCGTAGGCGGCATTTTCGTGATTCCGCTCATGCTCGACGGTGAGGACCACCGCCTTATGGTCGTAGCTCCAGCGGGCGAGCGGGATGTTGGCCGCCTCCCGGGTGGGCGAGCCCCGGCCTTCGGCGCCGACCAGCAAAGGCGCGGTCACGGCTCGCCCGTCCTCGAGCGCGACGCGTACTCCGGCCGAATCGCGGACGATGTCGGCCGCCTTGGCCGGCATCAGCAGCACGATTCCCGAAGCTTCCAGGGCGGCTTCCCGGAGAACCTGCCGGAGCCGCCTATTCTCGACCATGATCCCGAGCGGGTCCTCGGAATCCTCGGAGTCGAAGACGATGCCGCCGGGCCTCAGCCCGTCGCTGACCCTGATGGAATGGATCGGGCAGCCCTCGCCTTCCAGCCGCCCGGCGATCCCGATCGCCTCGAGCATCCGCCACGACGCGCTGGCGATGGCCGTGGCCCGGCCGTCGAAGGCGGGGGCGACGTTCGTTTCCGGATCGGCCGGATCGACGACGATCGTCCGGAGGCCGTGCCGGTCGAGCGCGAGCGCCAGGGTCAGGCCGATGAGCCCGCCGCCGAGGATGATGACGTCCGCGCGTTCCATGCCGTGCCCTTCCAACGATTTTCCCGCCCTACCGATGCAAAGCTGCAACGCCAAGCGCTTGACCGCGGACTCCCGGCGGGCGCATTGTCCGTCCCTAGGAACATTTGGGGCACGGGGATGGCGGCTTCAGCAGCGCAGGGCGCCCGTCAGCTGAGACTGGCGCAGTGGCGGACCGGAATGAAAAACGGCATGCGGCGCAGCTGGGCTCTGCTGATCGGCGGATCGCTCGGCGCCCTGGCCCTGCTCGTGCTGCTGGCGCTGGTGACCTACCGCCCGACCGACCCGTCGCTCAATACGGCCGCGGCCGGGCCGGTCAGGAACTGGGTCGGGACTCCGGGCGCGTGGAGCGCCGACCTCCTGCTCAGCCTGTTCGGGCCGCCGGCCGCCCTTCTCATCCCGCTCGTCGTCCTGATCGGAATCCGGATCGCCGCCGGCCACAGGTCGACCCGCTGGCTGCGCTCGCTCGTCCTCACCATGCTGGGACTGACCCTGGTCGGCGGCGGCGCCTCGCTGCTCGTCGGCGAGGCGGTCAACGGCCTTCCGGCGAGCTGGGGCGGCGCCGCCGGCCTCTCGCTCGCCAAGCTGGTCGAGCTCGGCCTTGGAGCGATCGGCGGGCCGGGGATCGTCGAGCCTTTCCGGATCGTCGCCGTCGGCCTTTTCGGAGCGCTCGGCCTCGCTTCATGCTGGTTCGGGCTCGGGCTTCGACCCGACGAGCGGGCCTGGATCGCCTCGCGGCGGCTGCCCCGGCGCGAGCGCGCCTTCGCGGACGACGAGCTTCCGGAGCCCGAGGACCGGCCGGCGCGGACCCCCGTCATCGCCCCGGCGGAGCCGCCCCGGACCGTCATCAACGACCGCGTCCGGACCCCGGCCCAGGCCAAGAGGCCGCTGCGCGAGCGCCAGGCCTCGCTCGCGCTCGGCGACAGCTACCAGCTGCCCGGCCTCGAACTGCTGGCGCCGGCGCCTCCTCCCGTCGGCGGGGCGCTCGACAAGGCCAGCCTCGAGCGCAACGCCCGTCTGCTCGAATCGGTGCTCGACGACTTCTCCGTGAAAGGCGAGATCGTCGAGGTCCGGCCGGGCCCGGTCGTCACCATGTACGAATTGGAGCCGGCGAGCGGGATCAAGGCGAGCCGGGTCATCCAGCTCGCCGACGACATCGCCCGCAACATGTCGGCCCTCTCGGCCCGGGTCGCGACCATCCCCGGGCGAAGCGTGATCGGGATCGAGCTTCCCAACCCGAAGCGGGAGATGGTCGTCCTCTCCGAGCTGATCGCGAGCCACGCCTTCGAGGACCAGGTCGCCCAGCTTCCGATCGTGCTCGGCAAGAACATCGCCGGCGATCCCGTCGTCGCCGACCTCGCGCCGATGCCGCATCTGCTCGTCGCCGGCACCACCGGCTCGGGCAAGTCGGTCGGCCTCAACTGCATGATCCTGTCGCTGCTCTACCGGCTGACCCCCGAGCAATGCAAAATGATCCTGATCGATCCGAAGATGCTCGAGCTGAGCAGCTACGACGACATCCCGCATCTGCTCGCGCCGGTGGTGACCGAGCCCGCGAAGGCGATCCGGGCGCTGAAGTGGACGGTCGAGCAGATGGAGGAGCGCTACCGGATGATGGCCTCGGTCGGAGTCCGGCAGCTGTCCAGCTTCAACGCCAAGGTACGCGAGGCCAAGGCGAAGGGCCAGTCGCTCGGCCGCCGGGTGCAGACCGGCTACGACCCGGAGACCGGCCAGCCGAAATACGAGATGGAGGAGCTCGAATACGAGGTCCTGCCGCAGATCGTCGTCGTCGTCGACGAGCTCGCCGACCTGATGATGACCGCGGGCAAGGAGGTCGAGTTCCTGATCCAGCGCCTCGCCCAGAAGGCGCGCGCGGCCGGAATCCACCTGATCATGGCGACCCAGCGGCCCTCGGTCGACGTCATCACCGGAGTCATCAAGGCGAATTTGCCGACCCGGATCAGCTTCGCCGTCACCTCCAAGATCGATAGCCGGACCATCCTCGGGGAGCAGGGGGCGGAGCAGCTGCTCGGCAAGGGCGACATGCTCTACATGCCCGGCGGCAAGCAGATCGCCCGGGTCCATGGCCCCTTCGTCTCCGACGAGGAGGTGCGCGCCGTCGCCGAGCATTGGCGCGCCCAGGGCCGCCCCGATTACGTCCAGGCGGTCACCGAGGAGCCCGAGGACGGCGGCTACATGTTCGAGGGCCAGCCGACCGGCGAGGACGATCCGGAGGCCCAGCTCTACCGCAAGGCGGTGCAGACGGTCGCGGAGAGCCAGAAGGCCTCCACCTCCTACCTCCAGCGCCAGCTCCGCGTCGGCTACAACAACGCCGCCCGGCTGATCGAGCGGATGGAGAAAGACGGCATCGTCAGCGCGCCCGACCATGTCGGTCGGCGCGAGGTGCTGGTCGATTCGGAGGGGCGGCCTCTCTGACTCGTCTCGACTCGTTTTTGAGTCGCTTCGTCGTTCTAGTGTAACGTCTCATCGTGTGATTCCGCTTCGTTTCTAGTAAGCAAATGAGGAAAGGATCGGCGATGGACGCACAAATCTTGTCACAGGAGGTGGACGCGAACTTCGACTTCTTTCAACGGCGCTTGGCTGAATTTCTGAAGTTCGAGGCTGGCAAATTCGCCCTGCTCCGCCACCGTGCTGTGATCGGGTTTTATCCCGACCCTGGAGCCGCCGACCAAGAGGGGCATGTCAAATTTCCCGACGGCCTTTACTCGATCCAGGAGGTCACTGATGAACCAGTGAATCTCGGCTTATACTCTAATGCCAGCCATTAGGTGGCTGCACGACGGTCGCCGCCTAACCTTACCAGTGTCCGTGTTCCCGTCAGCCGCGGCGGACAATGCGAGTGAATGTGAACTTGTAACGGGCCTATTGGACACCGGCGCAACAGGGACGGGTCTTCGATAAGACGTTATTGACCGCCTCAAGCTTGGGAAGCGAGGCAGACGGCGAATATTTACCGCCAACGGGGATGTGATCGCAAACGAACATCTTATTAGAATTGGTTTTTATCCGGGGCGCTTTGAGCATCATCCCTTCGATCTTTCCGGAATATTGCCCTTCGTCCTAGAACGCCAATTCATGGCCCACTCGCTGCATCCGAACTTCAGCTTCGAGCTTATCATCGGCATGGATGTGATTTCACAGGCCGACCTGACAGTATCGCGCGAGGGTCGTTGCTCGATGGAGTTTAGCTGAGCGGAACCCCTAGGTTCAGAGGGCATTCAAGCGCGGAAGGCTAGCACCGCCGCAAAATTCCACCTGATGGAGGCCTAATCATGATGCGTTTGAGAACGCTCGCCCTTGCCGCCGCGCCGGTCGCCGCGGCCGCGATGCTGGTGCCGCAGGCGCCGGTGGTCGCCCAGGCCGCCGCGCCGCTCACCCAGGTGGCGGCGCACCTCAGGGCGGTCAGCACGATGGTGGCGAGCTTCCGCCAGACCGACCGCAAGGGCCGGGCTCTGACCGGGACGATGACGCTGAAGCGGCCGGGCAAGCTGCGCTTCCAGTATCAGAAGGGCGTGCCGCTGCTCATCGTCGCCGACGGGCGCAAGCTCAACATGATCGATTACGAGACCGGGCGGGTGGACGGCTGGCCGATCGGCAACTCGCCGCTCGGAGTCCTCCTCAATCCGAACCCGGACCTCAGCCGCATCGCCAAGGTCGTCCGCAACGATTCGCAGACCCTGCTGGTCCAGGCGCGCGATCCCAGGAAGCCCGAATTCGGGACGATCACGCTCGGCTTCGCCAAGGTGGGCAGCGGGCCGGCCGGGCTATTGCTGCAGGGTTGGACCGTGGTCGACGCGCAGAACAATCGCACGGTCGTCAAGCTGTCCGGCCAGCGCTTCAACGTGCCCGTGGCGGACAGCGCCTTCACCTTCCAGAAGCCGGTCAAGCGGGCCAAAGCCTGAGTCATTCATCGCGGCGACAGGAATGAGACACTAAAACATCCCTTGCGATTGCGGGTGGTCGCTGTCGGGTTTTCCCCCTGTTGCCCGGCGTGCCGCCGCAGTCGAGCCTCGCGTAGACCACGCTTGGTTGGCCCTCGCTCCACGCCCCCGGAGCGGGGGCCTTTGCCTATCCGGCCGCTGCCGCTAGACCGTTGAGCTATGCAATCTACCCTCAAGATCGCGTCCTGGAACATCAATTCCGTCCGCGCCCGAATCGAGATCGTCGAGAAGTTCCTGCGCGAGGAAGCGCCCGATATCCTGTGCCTTCAGGAAACCAAGGTCTGCGACGCCGACTTCCCAGCCGCGATGTTCCGGCGCCTCGGCTACGTCCACCAGATCGTCTGCGGCCAGCGCATGCACCACGGAGTCGCGATCCTCAGCCGGCTGCCGGCGCGGGAGGAAGAACGGCACGACTGGCAAGCGAACGGCGAGGCCCGCCATATCGGAGTCCGGCTCGAATGCGGGATCCGGCTCGAGAACGTCTACATCCCCGCCGGCGGCGACACCCCGGATCGAGAGGTCAATCCCAAGTTCGGCCAGAAGCTCGACTTCATCGAGCGGATGACGCGCTGGTCGGAGGCCTGCGCCTGCCCCACCATCGTCGTCGGCGACTTCAACGTCGCGCCGCTCGAATGCGACGTGTGGAACCACAAGCAGCTGCTCAATGTCGTCAGCCATACGCCCATCGAGGTCGAGGCGCTGACCAGGCTCCAGCAGAGCAACGACTGGGTCGACCTCGGCCGCCATTTCCACCCCGCCCCGCAACGCCTCCACACCTGGTGGAGCTACCGCTCGCCCGACTGGACCGTGAACGACCGCGGCCGCCGCCTCGATCATATGTGGGCGACGGCCGACGTCGCTGCCCAAGCCGTTCGCCACGTCGTCCACGAGCCTTGCCGCAACTGGACCCGCCCTTCGGACCACGTTCCCCTGGTCACGGAATTCAGCGTTTGAGCGGCGGGCGCGACGTCGCCCGGGCGATCGACGCGCTTCGGCGCGGCTGGCCGATCCGAATCGACGGCACCGGCTTCCTCGCCGTCGAGACGGCCGACGAGGCATCGCTCGCCGCCTTCGACTCCGGCAAGCCCGCCGACCTGCTGATTTCCGGTCACCGCGCGGTGACCCTGAAGCTCGCCAACCAGCGCGACGCCGTCCCGAGCGGCCCGGTCCGGATCGAGCGGAGCGCGATGCGCCTCGCCGACGCGACCGCCGTCGCCGATCCCGCGCTCGACCTGTCGCACCCCTTGAAGGGGCCCTTCCGCGCCCGCGAGGTGGGATGCGGCCGCGCCGCCGAAGCCGCCATCGCTTTGTCGCGGCGCGCCGGCCTGCTTCCGGCCCTGTTCCTCGACGGCGAGGCGGGGGGAGATTCGGTCTCCCTTTCCCCCGCCGACGTCGAAGCGTTCGAGCAGGCGGAATCGCTCAGGATAGCCTCCCGCGCCAGGCTCCCGACCCGCTTTGCCGAACAGGCCGAGATCGTCGCCTTCCGCTCCGACGAGGATGGCGCCGAGCACGTCGCCTTGCTCATCGGTACGCCTTCCGGGAAACCGCCGCTCGTCCGCCTCCACAGCGAATGCCTGACCGGCGACGTGCTCGGCTCGCTCAAATGCGACTGCGGGCCGCAGCTCGACTCCGCGCTCGAGGCGATCGCCGCTTCGGGCTGGGGAATCCTCCTTTATCTTCGCCAGGAAGGGCGGGGCATCGGCCTCGTCAACAAGCTCCGCGCCTATGCGCTTCAGGACCAGGGCTTCGACACGGTCGACTCCAACCTCCGCTTGGGCTTCGCCGACGACGAGCGCCACTATACGCTCGCCGCCCGGATGCTCGCCGCGCTCGCCCAGGACGCGGTGCGGCTGCTCACCAACAATCCGCGCAAGGTCGAGGGGCTTGAGGCCGCGGGGATCAGGGTGACCGAGCGGGTGCCGCTCAAGGCCGGCGGCAACCCCCACAACCGCGGCTATCTCGAAACCAAGCGCTCGCGGAGCGGCCACCAGCTCTGACGCCATGGCGTCGCCATCCGTCATTCCGGCGAAAGCCGGAATCCATGAACATTATCGTTCGAAACCAGTGGCTTCCGTGTTCATGGATGCCGGATCAAGTCCGGCATGACGAGCGCGAGCACTTCCGCATAGCTGCTGGCGACGTGGGAGGCCCCCGCAGCACTCAGCCTCTCGCCATAACCCGGCCCGCAATGGCGCCCGGCGCAAAGGCCGACCACGGTCATTCCCGCCGCCTTCGCCGCAGCCACGCCCGGAGCCGTATCCTCGAGGACGAGCACCTGTCCTGGCTCGACGCCGAGCTCTCGAGCGGCGTGGAGGTAGATGTCCGGGTACGGCTTGCCGCGCGAGACATGCTCCGCGGCGCTGAACAGGCGGTCGCCGAAATGATGGGCGAGGCCGAACCGCTCGAGCGAACCCCGCAGCCAGCTGGTCGGGCTCGACGAGGCCACCGCCTTGGGCAGCGGAGGAAGCGCATCGAGGAACCCTTCGACCCCGGCCACGGCCGTGACCTCCTCCAGCCGGAGCTGGAAAGCCTCCTTCGTCCGGGGCCGGAAGCCGGCCGGGAGGGGATGGCCGATTTCGGCTTCTATGACCGCGCATGTGTCGCGCCAGTTGAGCCCGATATAGCGCTCCACCGCCTGCGCCAGCGAAGTGGGGTGGCCGAGCTCGGTCAGCGCATCGGCCAGCACCGCGTTGGCGAGGATCTCGCTGTCGACGATCACGCCGTCGAAATCGAAGATCAGGGCGGCGAATCTCAGCTTCTCTCTCCGAAGAGGGCCGTGCCGACACGGAGGTGGGTGGCTCCGACCGTCACCGCCGTCCCATAGTCCGCCGACATGCCCATGCTGAGGCCGGCCAGGCCGTGCCGGCGGGCGAGCTTGGCGAGGAGGGCGAAATAGGGCGCCGGCTCCACGTCGGCCGGCGGGATGCCCATCAGCCCGGCGACCGGGAGGCCGGCCTCGCGGCTGCTCTCCAGCAAAGCCGGCAGGTCGGCGACCGGGCAGCCGCCTTTCTGGGGCTCGTCGCCGACATTGACCTGGAGGAAGCAGTCCGGCCGCCGGCCCGCCTTGGCCATCGCCTCGGCGAGCGCCGCCACCAGCGAGGGGCGGTCGACCGAGTGGATGACATCGAACAGCGCGACGGCATCGCCGGCCTTGTTGGACTGCAGGCGGCCGATCAGATGGAGCCGAAGGTCCGGCCTCTCCGCCTTGAGGGGCGGCCACTTTTCCTGCGCCTCCTGAACGCGATTCTCGCCGAACTCCCGCTGGCCGGCTTCGATCAGCGGTCGAATTGCGTCGGCGGCGTGGGTTTTCGAAACGGCGATCAGGGTCACCGCTTCCGGCGACCGGCCGGCCAGGCGGGCAGCGCGGGCAATGGCGCCGCTCACTTCCTCGAGCCGCTGTGCGGGTGATGCGCCGGTCATGGCGGCTGCTATAGGAAGCGCCATGCTCCGCCGCCAGCCTCTGCCGCGCCTCTGGCTGATGACCGACGAACGCCAGGGCGAGGGCCTGTGGGCGGCGCTGGAGCGGCTGCCGAAGGGTGCAGGGGTGGTCTTTCGCCATTACAGCCTCGCTCCGTCCGAGCGGAGTGAGCTGTTCGAGCGGGTACGGCGGGTGGCCAGGCGCCGGCGTCTGCTTCTTCTGCCCGGCGGCCGGAGCAACGGCTTCAGCGCATCGGCACACAATTTGCGGGAGCTGAAGACGGCCGAACGCTCAGGCGCAACCCTGATCTTCCTCTCCCCGGCCTTCGCCACCCGCTCCCATCCCCGGACCCGACCGCTCGGCCCGGTCCGCTTCGGCCTCATCGCACGCCAGGCGCGGGTTCCGGTGATTGCGCTCGGCGGCGTGGACGCGCGGAACGCACGGCGATTGCCGCATATCTATGGCTGGGCAGGGATCGACGCCTGGAGCTGACCGAGTTCGTCATTCCGGCGAAAGCCGGATTCCAGAAACACGGCCGGTCGAAATCGGATGCGACGGTGTTCATGGATCCCGGGTCAAGCCCGGGATGACGGGGAATGGCGGTGCGCGGCGCGCGACCGAATTAGAACCTGAACGCCGTCCCGACGTAGACGGCCTGGCTGTCGCGGCGCGGATCGGCCAGGGCCTCGAGGCGGTCGCGCTGGATCTTGTAGCGGACCCCGCCGGTGACATCGAGGTTGCGGGCGATCCGGTAGGAGCCGCCGATTCCGACCGTGTAGCTCTCGTCCTCGGCGATGATCCGCGGGGTCGCCGGATCGGCCTTGGCGGCTCCGGCCTCGGCGCGGGCGGTGAAGCGGCTTCCCGAATAGCTGACGCCCACTTCCGCGGCCTTGCGGCCGCCGGGGATGGTGCCGCCCTTGACGGCGTCGACGTCGCCCGAGAGCGCGAAGCGCTTCCAGCCGATCGAGGCGCCGAGATTGTAGACGGCCGGCGTGATCGCGGTGACCGGAGTCGCCGATGCATCGGCGGCGCGGCGAAGCGCTCCGGCCGGCGTCGCCGCGCGGGCGCGGATGGCGACCCGGATCGACTGGCTTCGGTTGATCGAGGTCGGCGCCGGGGTGAAGCGGAAGCTGTTGGCCTGGACTCCGCGGCGGGCAAGCTCCGCGGCGAGACGGGGATCGGCGACCGCCGGAGTGAAGGTGCCGGCCCGGAGCGAGGCGGCGGGGCGGGTGCGCTTGGTCGGCTGGCTGGTCGCGGCGAGGGCGGGAGTGAGCAGCAGCGAAAGCGCGACGAGCGCTCCGCTTCCCACTGCACCGATACCACCGAGCTTCACAATCACGTCACGCGACTCCCGTATCGCAGCCGATGTAGTACGTCCGTGACGGTCAAACCAGCGAAGCGCGGGCCCCCGACACGAATCGTTCCGGCATGTTGCATCTTTTCCACAACCCCGAGTGAATGTGCCACACAACCTCCGGCCTCGCTTATGGCTCCGTCCCGGCCCAGAGACGACTTGCCGCCTGCGTGGCGCGTTCTATAACGGCGCTCGACCCCTGTAGTTTCCAAGGACACAAGCTTCATGCGACGCGCTGCAATTCTGGCCCTGACGATCGTCGGCGCCCTCGGCCTTTCCGCCTGCGACTTCGTTCGGGAGGATATCAACAAGTCGCTCGGCCGCAGCAGCGGCGACCGGGTGCGCGAGGCCGATCTCGCGGCGTCGAACGTGAGCACGATCGGAGTCAATTCCTACCTCTGGCGCGCCGCGCTCGAGACTCTCTCCTTCGCGCCGATGGCCCAGGTCGATTCGAACGGCGGGGTGATGGTGACCGACTGGTACAGCAATCCGGGCTCGCCGGGCGAGCGGGTCAAGGTCACCGCGACGATCCTCGACCGCGACCTCAGGGCCGACGCTCTGCGCATCGCCGCCTCGCGGCAGGTGCTCCAGGGCGGCCAGTGGGTCGATGCGCCGGTGGCCGCGGCGACGGTGCAGAAGCTCGAGGAGATCATCCTCACCCGCGCCCGCGATCTCCGCCGGAACGCCATCGCCAGCTAAGGAGCTTCCCTGACATGGCGGCGCGTTTCAACCCGCTCGAGGCCGACGCGCGCTGGCAGAAGGTCTGGGAGGAGCAGGGCACCTTCCACGCTTCCGGCGACGGCACCCGTCCTCGTGCCTACATCCTCGAGATGTTCCCCTACCCTTCCGGGCGGATCCACGTCGGCCATGTCCGCAATTACGTGATGGGCGACGTCCTCGCCCGCTACAAGAGGATGAACGGCTTCGACGTGCTCCACCCGATGGGCTGGGACGCGTTCGGAATGCCGGCCGAGAATGCGGCGATGGAGAAGAAGGTCCATCCCGGCGAGTGGACCCGCTCCAACATCGACACGATGCGCGGGCAGCTAAAGCTGATGGGCTTCGCGATCGACTGGAGCCGCGAGTTCGCCACCTGCGAGCCGGACTATTACGGCCACGAGCAGGCGCTGTTTCTCGATCTCTACGAAGCGGGGCTGGTCTATCGCAAGCAGAGCGAGGTGAACTGGGATCCGGTCGACATGACCGTGCTCGCCAACGAGCAGGTGATCGACGGCCGCGGCTGGCGCTCCGGCGCTCTCGTCGAGCGGCGCAAGCTCAGCCAGTGGTTCCTCAGGATCACCGATTTCGCCGAAGAGCTGCTCGACGGTCTCGGCCGGCTCGACCAATGGCCCGACAAGGTCCGGCTGATGCAGGAGAATTGGATCGGCAAGAGCCAGGGGCTGAAGTTCCGGTTCGAGCTGGCTTCGACAGAGAAGGAAAGCCCTTCGACAGGCTCAGGGCGAACGGAGGGGGGCTCGGACTCGGAATCCGTTCGGGCTGAGCCTGTCGAAGCCCTCCCTTCCTCCTTCGACGTCTTCACTACCCGGCCCGACACGATCTTCGGCGCCAGCTTCGCCGCCATTTCTCCGGATCATCCGATCGCGTTGGCGCTGGCCGAGCGGAATCCCGCGCTCGCCGCCTTCATCGCCGAGTGCAAGCAAGGCGGCACGACCGCCGCCGAGCTCGAGACCGCCGAGAAGAAGGGCTTCGACACCGGAGCCCGGGTGATCCATCCGCTCGACCCGGAGTGGAGCCTGCCGCTCTACGTCGCCAATTTCGTGCTGATGGATTACGGCACCGGCGCCATCTTCGGCTGTCCGGCCCACGACCAGCGCGACCTCGATTTCGCCCGCAAATACGGCCTCCCGGTGACCCGGGTCGTCGCCCCCTCGCCCGACGAGGCCGACGAGCCGATCGGCGACGAGGCCTATTCCGGGCCGGGCCGGCTGGTGAACAGCCGCTTCCTCGACGGCCTCACCGCCGAGGACGCCATCCGCGAGGTCATCGCCCGCGCCGAGGCGGAGGGCTGGGGCGAGGGCACGATTGTGTGGCGGCTTCGCGACTGGGGCGTGTCGCGGCAGCGTTACTGGGGGACTCCGATCCCGATCGTCCATTGCGAGGCCTGCGGACCGGTGCCGGTGCCGCGCGAGCAGCTGCCGGTGGTGCTTCCCGAGGACATCGACTTCGAGACCCCCGGCAATCCGCTCGACCGCCACCCGGCCTGGGCGAAGGTGGACTGCCCGGATTGCGGCGGTCCGGCCCGGCGCGAGACCGACACGCTCGACACGTTCGTCGATTCCTCCTGGTATTTCATCCGCTTCGCCAGCCAGCCGGCCGACTCGCCCTTCGACCGCGCCGAGGCCGAGCGCTGGCTGCCGGTCGACCAGTATATCGGCGGGGTCGAGCACGCGATCCTGCACCTCCTCTACGCCCGCTTCTGGACCCGGGCGCTTCAACGCATCGGCAGGCTCGACGTCGAGGAGCCGTTCAGGGGCCTCTTCACCCAGGGCATGGTCACCCACGTCACCTTCCAGGATTCCGAAGGGCGTTGGCTCACTCCCGACGAAGCCGAGCGCCACGAAGGCCCGGTCACCCGCGGCCGGATCGAGAAGATGTCCAAGTCGAAGCGCAACACGGTCGATCCGGAGCCGATCGTCGACCAGTACGGCGCCGACGCGGTGCGCTGGTTCATGCTTTCCGACAGCCCGCCCGAACGCGACCTCGAATGGAGCGAGGCGGGGATCCAGGGCAGCTGGCGCTTCGTCCAGCGTCTCTGGCGCCTCGCCGCGGAGGAAGCGGAGCGGGGAAGCTCGACCTGGCTCGGCGACGGTGAGGATCTGGAGCTCGACCGCAAGGTCCACCGCACCATCGCCGCGGTCGGAGCGAATATCGAGGCGCTCGCCTTCAACAAGGCGGTGGCCAATCTCTACGAGCTGGCCAACGCGCTGGAGAAGGCGCCGGCCTCCCCCTCCAGGAGCAAGGCGGTGGAGATATTGGTCCGCCTCGCCGCTCCGATGGTGCCGCATCTCGCCGAGGAAGCCTGGGCCGCCATCGGGCGGGACGGACTGATCGCCCAGGCCGAATGGCCCGTCGCCGATCCGGCCCTGCTGGTCGAGGAGGAAGTGACCATCGCCGTCCAGGTCAACGGCAAGCTCCGCGACACGCTCATCGCGCCCAAGGGCGCAGCGAAGGAGACGCTCGAGGAGATGGCGCTGGCCTCCGAGAAAGTGATCCGGATCCTCGACGGCAAGCCGCCGCGCAAGGTGATCGTCGTTCCGGACCGGCTGGTGAACCTCGTCGCATGAAGCGCCTGCTCCCCTTGACCCTGCTGCTGGCGGGTTGCGGGCTTCAGCCGCTCTATGGCGGCGGCGCCTCGGGCCCGGTGGCCCGGACCCTGCGCTCGGTGAGCGTCGCGCCGATCGAGGGCCGCGCCGGCTGGCTGGTCCGGACCGCGCTGGAGGACCGGCTCGGCGCTCCCGCCGCCGGAGCGGCCCCCTACCGGCTCGAAGTGCTGCTCGACGACGACATCACCGGCTTCGGAATCCGCTCCGACGATGCGGTCACGCGCGAGCGCCGGACCTTGCGGGCGCGCTACCGGCTGGTCGACTCGGCCAAGGGCACGGTCCTCCTCGACGCCACCGCCGGCTCCGACGCGGGGATCGACGTCGTCGGCTCCGAATATGCGACGGTCGCGGCCGAGCAGACCGCGCTGGAGCGGCTGTCGAAGGAGGTCGCCGACCAGATCGTCACCCGAATCGCCCTCTACGCCCGGCGCTCCGGCAACGCGCCGTGAAAGCGAAGCGCGCCGAGATGGAGCGGGCGCTGAGGAGCCCTTCGGCCTGGCGCTTCTTCCTTCTCTACGGTCCCGACGATTCGGGTTCCCATTCGCTGATCAGGGTCGCGGCCGCCGGCGCGGGCGACGGGGCGGAGCGGGTGGAGCTGACCGGGGCGGAGCTCAAGGCCGATCCCGCCCGCCTCGCCGACGAGGCCGCCTCCATCTCCCTGTTCGGCGGCGCCCGCTACATCGTCGTCCAGCCGGCCGGAGACGAAAGCCTGGCGGCGGTGGAGGCGCTGCTCCAGGCGCCGGCGGCGGGCAATCCGGTGCTGCTCATCGCCGGTGCCCTCAAACCGGCTTCCAAGCTTCTCAAGCTCGCCCTTGCCGAGCCGGCCGCTCTGGCCCTGGCGAGCTACGCTCCGGAAGGGCAGGAAGCGGAGCGGCTGGTTATCGAGATGGCGCGGGCGGAGGGGCTGGTCGCCCGTCCGGACGTCGCCCGCCGCCTCGCCGACGCCTGCGCCGGCAATCGCGCCATCCTGGCGCTGGAGCTTCAGAAGCTGGCCTTGTACCTCGATTCCGCTCCGGACCGGCCCAGGCCGCTCGACCACGAAGCGCTCGACGCGGTCGGAGCGGCCGCCGAGGAGGGGGATCTCAGCCGCCTCGTCGACAGCGTCGGCAACGGCAATGCCGCCATGCTCCAGGCCGAGCTGCTCCGGCTCTCCAGCGAAGGCGTGGAGGGCATCCCTTTGATCCGCGCCGTCCTTCGCCGGATGAGCCTGCTGTCCCGCCTGCGCGCCCAGGTGGAGCGCGGCAGCAGCGCCGACGCCGTCATGGCGTCACAGGGTAAGTCCTTGTTCTGGAGGGAAAAAGACTCGGTCGGCCGACAGCTTTCGCGCTGGCGCTCCGACGCTCTGGCACGAAGCATCAGCCGTCTTCTGGAGGCGGAGCGGCAGGTGAAGGCGTCAGGCGGGCTTGGACCGACGGCAGTCGACGAGGAGCTCTTCGCCATCTGCCGCCAGGCAGCGCGGCTGCGATAGGCACGAAGGCAGGCGGATCTCGGACATCCTTTGGAGTCCGTTGTCCGATGCGACTTCCAGATTTAAACGCAACGACGCGACGATGCCGAGGATTGGCCGAAGGCCGGTCATTCTCGATGCTCCGCGCAATCCAATTTCATGTCGGGATTTCCGCTTCGCGGAATCGTTGCGTCGTTGCGTTGAAAACTCTCCCGCTCCGAACTCGGAAGACTTGCGCGCAGCCGGGAGACGATGCCGTGCCTGTGGCTCAGATCTTCTCGCCGCTCAGCCGCTGGCAGATCATGTCGAGCTGGTCGAGGGTCGAGTAGGTGAGCGAGACGGTGCCGCCGTCAGGCTTGTGCGTGATCTTGACCTTGAGGCCGAGCATGTCGCCCAATTGGCGCTCGAGCGCCTCGATGTCGGCGCCGGCTCCCTTGATCTCGAGACGGCCCTGGCGCTCGCGGCCGGGCTTGCCGAAGCGGGCGAGCTTCTCGGCCTCGCGCACCGACAGGCCGCGCTCGACCACGTCGCGGGCCAGCGCCTCGGGATCGCTCGCGCCGATCAGCGCCCGGGCGTGGCCCATGCTGAGCTCGCCGGTCTCGACCAGCTTCCTTACGCCCTCGGGGAGGTCGAGCAGGCGGAGCAGATTGGCGACGTGGCTGCGGCTCTTGTGGACGAGCTTGCCGAGCGCTTCCTGGGTGTGGCCGTAGTCGGCGATCAGGCGCCGATAGCCTTCCGCTTCCTCGATCGCGTTGAGGTCGCGGCGCTGGATATTCTCGAGCAAGGCGACCTCGAGAGTCTCGGCATCGTCGAAATCGCGGACGATCACCGGGATTTCGTGGAGCCGGGCGCGCTGGGCAGCCCGCCAGCGCCGCTCGCCGGCGACGATCTGGTAGCGGTGGCCGTGGGGCCGGACGACGATCGGCTGGATGAGGCCACGCTGCTTGATCGACGCGGCGAGCTCCTCCAGCGCCTCCTCGTCGAAATGGCGGCGGGGCTGGTCGAGATGCGGCTCGATCGAGGAGACCGGCATCATCTGGATCCCGCCCCGCGCCGGAGTCACGCCGCCCGAGACCGGCGCCTCCTGAGCCACCTCGCCGAGCAGTGAGGAGAGGCCGCGGCCGAGGCCGGACGGGCGCTTGCGGGCGGGCGTGTCCTCGCTCATGCCGCCGCCGCCGCCTTGGGCAGCCGCCCGATCAGCTCGCGCGCGAGCGCGATATAGGCTTCGGAACCGGGGCAGCGATGGTCGTAGATGAGCGCCGGGATGCCATGGCTCGGCGCCTCTGAAAGGCGGACGTTGCGCGGGATGACCGTGTCGAACACCACCTTGCCGAGGCAGGCCCTGACGTCGTCGGCGACCTGCGAGGAGAGATTGTTGCGGCGGTCGAACATGGTCAGCGCCACGCCGAGGATCGAAAGCTCCGGATTGAACCTCGCCCGGATCCTCTCGATCGTCTGCAGAAGCTGGCTAAGTCCTTCTAATGCAAAGAATTCCGTCTGGAGCGGAACCAATATCGACTGGGCCGCGACGAGCGCGTTGATGGTCAGCAGCCCGAGGCTCGGCGGGCAGTCGATCAGGCAGACGTCCCAGCGGCTTGCAGAGGAGTCGAGGGCGTTGTCGAGCCGGTGGGTGCGCTCGTCGAGCGCGACCAGCTCGATCTCGGCGCCCGACAGGTCGACCGTCGCCGGCACCAGGTCGAGCCGGGGCACCTTGGTCGGCACTACCGCTTCCTCGAGCGTCGAACCGCCGGTGAGGACGTCGTAGCTCGAACGATCGCGAAGCGCATGGCCGATGCCGAGCCCGGTCGAGGCGTTGCCCTGCGGATCGAGGTCGATCAGAAGCACGCGCCAGCCGGTGGCGGCGAGCGCGGTGGCGAGGTTGATCGCCGTCGTCGTCTTGCCGACCCCGCCTTTCTGGTTGGCGACCGCGATTCGAATCAAGATCTTCCCCTCGTTTTGCGGCGAACCCGGCTGGCGACGACGATCTGCGCTTCGGCGTCGGTGAGGCTCGGTTCGAGACGGAAGTCACCCTGCCACGAAGATCGCGCCGCATCCAGTTCGGACTTGGCGTTGCGGCCCTTGGGGAGGATCCAGACTGTCCCGGAGGTGGAAAACCGCTCCGCCAGGGTCAGTAGCTTGGGCAGCGGTGCGAAAGCCCGGGCGCTGATCACATCGACGGGGCGGGTCGGCACCGCCTCCAGCTTCGAGCAGAGGATTTCGACCCGTTGTGCAATGCCGAGCGTCTCTGCTGCGGTGCGAAGGAATTCGGCGCGAAGCCGTCGCGATTCGACGAGGATCATATGGGTCGGGTGAAACAGCGGCACAACGAGGCCCGGAAAGCCCGCGCCGGTTCCCAAATCCAGCCATGTCCGCGCTCCATCGGGGGCAAAGCGGACGAGTTGGACGGAGTCGAGAATGTGGCGCTCCCAGACCGTCTCCAGCGAGGCGCTGGAAACCAGATTCTGGCGTTGATTTTCAGACCGGAGGAGGTCGACGAAGGCTTCCAGCCGCTCAATTGTTTCACGTGGAACATCGAGCTGGTCTTTGACCTCTTCCTCGTCCATCAGGCCGCTTTACGCCTCGAATGGACGAGAATGGCGGCAAGTGCTGCCGGGGTGACTCCCCGGATCCGCCGCGCCGCACCCAAGGTTGACGGTCGCGCCGCTTCGAGACGCTCGACCATCTCTCCGGACAGACCCGGAATCGAGGCATAGTCGATCCCGGCCGGTATCCTCACATTCTCGTCGCTCCGTAGGCGGGCAACCTCGGCCCTCTGGCGCTCGACATACGGGGCATAGCGGTGGTCCTCCACCGCCTCGTCGACCAGAGCCGGCGGGAACTCGGCCAGGGACGGCTCGAGCCTCAACAATCCCGCCGAATCCAGCTCCGGGAAGCGCAGCCACTCGGCAAGCGAGCGCCGGCCGCCGTCGCCGCCGACCGATATTCCCGCGCTCCGCAGCTCGGCGCTCGACCGCTGTCCGGCCAGGCGGAGCTCCACGGCGGCGCGGCGCGCCTGCCGCTTGTCGAAATGCGCCCGCCGCTCCGGTCCGGCGAGGCCCGCGGCGACGGCCTGCGGAGACAGCCGCGCCTCGGCATTATCGGCGCGCAGGCGAAGCCGGAACTCGGCCCGCGCGGTGAGCATCCGATAGGGCTCGGTCACGCCCTGCAGGGTGAGGTCGTCGACCATGACGCCGATATAGCTTTCGCTGCGGTCGAACAGCACCGCGGGGCGGCCCGCGGCCCGGGCGGCAGCATTGGCCCCGGCGACCAGGCCCTGCGCCGCCGCCTCCTCATAGCCGGTGGTGCCGTTGATCTGGCCGGCCAGGTACAGTCCCTCGACATCGCGCACTTCGAGCGTCGGCTCGAGGATGCGGGGATCGACATGGTCATATTCGACGGCGTAGCCGGCCTGCAGGATCCGAGCCCGCTCAAGCCCGGCCATCGACCGCACCATGGCCAGCTGCACGTCCTCCGGGAGCGAGGTCGAGATTCCATTCGGGTAGACGGCGGCATCGTCCAGCCCCTCGGGCTCGAGGAAGATCTGATGGCCGTCGCGGTCGGCGAAGCGGTGCACCTTGTCCTCGATCGACGGGCAGTAGCGCGGCCCAACGCCGCTGATGTCGCCAGCGAAGAGCGGCGAACGGTCCAGATTGACGCGAATGATCTCGTGGGTCCGCGGGTTGGTTCGGGTGATCGCGCAGAAGAGCTGCGGCGCCGGGCGGGCGGCCGTCATCGGCGACATCGTCCAGTCGCCCTCATCCGTCTCTTGCCGCTCGAGCGCGGCCCAGTCGATGGTGCGGCCGTCGAGGCGCGGCGGAGTCCCCGTCTTGAGCCGGGCCAGCGGAAGGCCGAGCTGCCGCAGCTGGAGCGCCAGCGCCGTCGCCGCCCGCTCGCCGATCCGGCCGCCGGCTTGGCTGGTCCGGCCGAAATGGAGCTTGCCGCCGAGGAAGGTGCCGGTAGCGAGGACGACGGCCTTCGCCTCCAGGACGCGGCCGTAGGCAAGGTCGAGGCCGGCGACCCGCCGACCGTCCAGGCGCAGCGCGCTAGCCTCCCCCTCTACGACCTCGAGACCCTCCTGGCGATCGAGCAGGCGATGAATGGCCGCCTTGAACAACCGGCGGTCGGCCTGCACGCGGGGCCCGCGCACCGCCGCGCCCTTGCTGGCGTTGAGCATCCGGTAGTGGATCCCCGCCTCGTCGGCCGCGCGCGCGATCAATCCGTCGAAGGCGTCCACCTCGCGGACCAGATGCCCTTTGCCCAAGCCCCCGATCGCCGGGTTGCACGACATCGCCCCGATCTGCTCGCGCGCGAAGCTGACCAGCGCCACGCACGCACCCATCCGCGCCGCCGCCGCGGCCGCCTCGCAGCCGGCATGCCCGCCCCCCACGACGATGATGTCGAAATCCCGAGTCATAGGTGCGGCTCTATATGTTCCACGTGGAACAATGTCGCGTCCATTCCTCGCTTTGGAGGATCCCCATCGCACCGGATCTTTAACGCGTTCGTCTGCGATTCGGCCGAAGGCCGCATATGGTTCGCACTAAGCACACGAAGAGCGCAAAGACGCCGCGTTCCGCGAGGCCGTTCCAGGGCTTTTGGATAAGCCGCGGGGTAAGCCGCTTCGCGGGACTCTTCGTGCCCTTTGTCTGCTTTGTGCTAACAATCCGACTTGGGCGACAGGACCCGGGCGCTACTTGCCGATGCAGAAGCGGCCGAACAGCATGTCGAGCATGTCCTCGACTCCGGCGCGGCCGGTGACCCGGTCCAGCTCGACCCGCGCCTGGCGAAGCGCTTCGGCCGCTATGAGCATGTCCGCGGTGCAGGCCTCGCTCAGGCGACGCGACGCGAGAGCGATGGCCTCCCGCTGGCGGGCATTGGCTGCCACGTCGCCTTCCTGGGGAAGGAGCGTTCGAGTCCGCTCGGCCATCATCGCGATCAAATGCCGGATGCCCTCGCCGGTCAGCGCCGACACTCGAACGTCGGCGTCGCGGCCCGTGCCCGGAAGATCGCATTTCGACTGGACCAGGATCGTCCGGTCCCGGTCGGGGGCGTCGGCGGGCTCGCCCAGCCAGAGGACCAGATCGGCGGCCGCGACGCTCGCGCGCCCCCGCTCGACGCCGATCCTTTCAATCTCTTCGGCGCTTTCGCGAAGCCCGGCCGTGTCGATCAGCAGATAGGGCAGCCCGTCGATCGCCGTCGGCGCTTCGATCAGGTCGCGGGTCGTTCCCGGGACGGCCGAGGTTATCGCGGCCTCCCTCTGCGTTAACGCGTTGAGAAGGCTGGACTTTCCGGCGTTCGGGGGACCTGCGATGACGACTCGAAGGCCGTCGCGCAGCCGCTCTGCCGGAGGGCGTTCCAGAAGCGCCTCAATCTCGCCGGCGAGCGAAGCGACATTGTCCGCCCAGCCCTTCGGCCAGGCCTCGCCGACCTCGCCTTCGTCGGAGAAATCGAGCGCCGCCTCGAGCTCGGCTGCAAGCGCCAGAAGCCGCTGACGCCATGCCTCCACTTGCCGGCTGAGCGCTCCGCCGGCCATGGCGAGCGCGGCTCGGCGCTGCGACTGGGTCTCCGCGCTGAGCAGGTCGGCCAGGCCCTCCGCCTCGGCGAGGTCGATCCGCCCGTTCTCGAAGGCGCGGCGGGTGAACTCGCCCGGCTCGGCCGGACGAAGCCCGTCAAGCCCCGCCAGGGCCTCCAGGACCGCCGCCACGACCGCCCGGCCGCCGTGGAGGTGAAGCTCCGCCACATCCTCTCCGGTGGCGCTGTGGGGGCCTGGAAAGCGAAGGACGAGGGCGCGATCGAGCCGCTCGCCCCGCCATTGCAGGTCGGCGAGGGTGGCGACGCGCGGCGGCGGCAGCTTGTCCGCCAGCGCATGAAGCGCGGAATCGGCGCCCGGGCCGCTGATACGGACGAGAGCGACGGCTGCGGGCGGGCTGCCTGAGGAAAGGGCGAAGATGGTGTCGTTCACGGCATTTCCGTTCGGGCTGAGCCTGCGCGCAATCGTCACCCTGAACTTGTTTCAGGGTCCAGTTATCCGCCCGCCCAGTTGCTCGACGCTGGATGCTGAAACAAGTTCAGCATGACGGTTGGTACCGTCACCTCAACCCTTCGCCCCGCTCATCCCCTCCAGCATCGAGCGCCACACCGCCATGCCCGCCTCGTTCATCGGACCCCAGGCCTTCATCATCTCGGTGGCCGATTCGGCGGTGAGCCCTTCGCTCGCCGCCTTGGTCATGCGCTGGACATAGGCCTCGTGGACCGGTGCCAGGTCAGGGAATCCGAGGAAACGCCGGGCCTCCTCGGGAGTGCAGTCGACGTCGACGCTGATCTTCATGGCCGGTCCTTCCGAAAGCTCTGTCGCTAGAGCCTGATCGTTTGAGGAGGAAGCGCTACGCGCTTCCACCGAAAGCGTGAATCAGGCTCTAGAAATATAACGAGACCTTGATTCACGTTTCAGGCTGAAAATCAGCCTGAAACGATCGAGGTCTTGTGTATAGAAGCGCCGCCCGAGACAAGGAGGAGCCGACATGGGGACGATCCGTATCGACACGCTGGAAGGCGACGGGAGCTTCGACGCCTATGTCGCCGAGCCCGAGGGGGGCGCCGGCCCGCGAGCGGCGATCGTCGTCATCCAGGAGATTTTCGGGGTCAATGAAGGCATCAGGCGCAAGTGCGACGCCTGGGCCGAAAAAGGCTATCTCGCCCTCGCTCCGGACCTGTTCTGGCGGCTCGAGCCGGGAGTCGAGCTCGATCCCGACGTGCCCGACGAGTTCAGCCAAGCGCTCGACCTGATGGGCCGGTTCGACCAGGACCAGGGGGTAAGCGACATCGAGGCGACGATCCGCGCCGCCCGAGCTCGCCTCGGCGAGGACGGCAAGGTCGGAATCGTCGGCTATTGCCTCGGCGGCCGGCTCGCCTTCATGGCGGCGGCGCGCACCGACACCAATGCCAGCGTCGGCTATTATGCGGTCGGGATCCCCGGCCTGCTCGGCGAGAAGCACGCCATCGCCCACCCGCTGATGCTCCACGTCGCCGGCGCCGACCATTTCGTCACCCCCGACCAGCAGCGCTCGATGCACAAAGGCCTCGACGACCATCCCCGGGTCACCCTCCACGATTATCCCGGCGAGGATCACGGCTTCGCCGCGGAGACGGGCAAGCGGCGGAGCGAGGAGGCGGCCCGGCTTGCGGACGAGCGGACCGCGGCCTTTTTCGCGCAGCATCTCGGGTGAATTAGAGCTTAAACTTCAGCGCGGTTTTCTCGAGAAGAGCTTCGTTGCGGGGGGCACCCTGCCGAACCTGCCGAAGATAGCTGAGACCCGCCTCGATCGAGGGCCCTATCTCTCTCGCGGTGTCCACCATGAAGGAGAAAGCCAGCTGCCCCCGGGCCGCGAGGTCAACCAGTTTCCCCGGCGCTTCGCAAAAGATAACCTTTGCTTCGGTGACCACGAACAACGAGGCACTGCGGGCAAATCGGAGCAAATCGTCGTCCCCGGACGATGAGGGGCATACTTTGGAGAATGTCTGGATAGACTCTCTTATCCGCCGTGGCCGCGCACCCAGTTTCAGCAGGCGGTTGATCGCCCGCAAGATCACGACATCTCGGAAGGTATAAGCGCGGTGTTTGCCTTGCTGACCGCGCGCTCTCCGCTCCGGCGTGAAAATCTCTTCACGTTCCAGATGGTTCAGCATCCAGGGCTTTTCGAAGCCGGCAAGCCGTGACGCTTCGCGGGCTGTAAAGAGCTCCAAATCGGCATCTTTCAAGCGCATTTTTTGTGTATTGCGCAAAAAGTTATTGTTGAACAGCCGGATTGCCACTTGGCGAGAGTAAAGCCCATTAGTGGTATTGTTAAGTCATACAAATACAACAGGTGGTATATGTTGATCGCGGAAATTAGCCAAAACTGCTCCGGAGTCTGGACCGGCCGGTTGTGCGACTCCGCCTCGGGAGAGGAATTAGGGCCTCTGTGGCGCGCCATGAGCCGAGGCGAGCTCATTGGAAAGATGAGCAAGTTGATCCCACCGTCGCACGTGGTTTTCCAAGATCGAATGGATCCCCTGGATCCCTAGCGCCGGCCTCTGAACTGGGGCAGGAGGCACGATGGGCCATACATCCCGTCACCTCTCTAGTAGCCGTCGGCCCCGGCTAAGCTTGGGCCAGCGCGTGCAATGACCGATCCCTACGCCTTCATCCTCCGCCGGACCGGCGGTCCCGAAGTCCTCGAGGCCGAGCATATCGACGGTCCCCGGCCCGGCCCCGGCGAGGTGCTGCTCCGGCACGAGGCGGTCGGGCTGAACTTCATCGACACCTATCACCGCTCGGGCCTGTACAAGCTGCCGCTGCCGTCCGGGCTCGGCGGCGAGGGGGCGGGGGTGGTCGAGGGCGTCGGCGAGGGCGTGACCGGGTTTCGCGAAGGCGCCCGGGTCGGCTATTTCACCGGGCCGCTCGGATCCTATGCCACCCACCGGACGATCGCCGCCGACAAGCTGGTCAAGCTGCCCGATTCGGTCGGCCCCGAAGAGGCGGCGGCAATGATGCTCAAGGGATGCACCGCCGAATATCTGGTCGAGCGCTGCGCGCGGGTGGAGGCGGGACAGACGGTCCTGGTCCATGCCGCGGCCGGCGGCATGGGCTCGATCCTCGTGCAATGGCTGAAGGCGGTCGGCGCGAGGGTGATCGCCCATGCCGGCGACAGCCGCAAGGCGGCGCTGGCGAAGGAGCTCGGCGCCGACCATGCGCTGTGCTGTCCCTTGGCCGAGCTCGCCGCCGAGGTGCGTTCGCTGACCGACGGCCAGGGCGTTCCGGTCGTCCTCGACGGAGTCGGCGAGGCGAGCTGGAAGGCGTCGCTCGGCTCCGTGGCGCGGCGCGGCCTGCTCGTCACCTACGGCAACGCTTCCGGTCCGGTGCCGCCTTTCACGGCGATCGATCTGCTCGGCGCCGGCTCGATATTCGTGACGAGGCCGACCCTTGCCGATTATTGCAAGACCGGCGAAGCGATGGCCGCGTCCGCCGCCCGTTTGTTCGAGATGGTGGAGAAAGGCGCGGTGACGATCCGGATCGGAGCGACCTTCCCCTTGCTCAAGGCCGCGGACGCCCACCGCGCGCTCGAGGCGCGGCAGACGACGGGATCGACGGTGCTGATTCCTTAAACGTCATCCCGGCGAAAGCCGGGATCCCTGAACACCGCGATGCGAACTGTAGTCGCGACCGTGTGCATGGATGCCGGATCAAGTCCGGCATGACGGTCGTCAGCCGAACAGCGTGCCAAGCCCCACATTGGGGTCGATATAGCCTTCATAGACCATCTTGCCGGCGACATAGACGATCACCAGCAGTCCGACCCAGGCGATCCAGCGATAGCGCTCGATATATTTGGCGAGGATGTTGGCGGCGACGCCCATCAGTGCGACGGCCAGCAGCAGGCCGATGATGAGGATGCCCGGATGCTCGCGCGCCGCTCCGGCCACCGCGAGCACGTTGTCGAGGCTCATCGAGACGTCGGCGACGGCGACCGCCCAGGCGGCGGCGGCGAAGCTCTTGGCCGGCCTGAGGCCGCTGCCCTCGTCGCCCTCGACCTCGGGAGAGCCGCGCGACTGGCCCGAATGGCGAAGCTCGCGCCACATCTTCCAGCTCACCCAGAGCAGCAGGAGGCCGCCGGCGAAGGTCAGGCCGACGATCTGCATGAGCTGGGTGACGACCAGGGCGAAAGCGATGCGCAGAACGAGCGCCGCCAGGATTCCGATCAGGATCACCTTGCGGCGCTGCTCGGGCGGAAGGCCGGCGGCGAGGGCTCCGACGACGATGGCATTGTCGCCGGCGAGCATGATGTCGATCATCAGCACCTGGCCGAAGACCGCCCAGGCCGCGGCGGTGTCGAGCTTCGAGAAATCGGTGACGATCGCGTCCCACATCCCGCCGATCCCGAGCGGGGCGGCGGCGGCGTGGGCGCTGAGCATGAGGTCGAGCAGGAACACGCGAAAGCCTCCCCAGGCTTACTGGTTCATGGAGGCGAAGAAATCCTCGTTCGACTTGGCGTCCTTCATCTTGTCGAGCAGGAACTGCATGGCGTCGACCGTGCCCATCTGCATGAGGATCCGGCGGAGCACCCACATCTTGGAGAGGGTCGCCTGGTCGACGAGCAGCTCCTCCTTGCGGGTTCCGGACTTGCCGACGTCGAGCGACGGGAAGATGCGCTTGTCGCTGACCTTGCGGTCGAGGACGATCTCCGAATTGCCGGTGCCCTTGAACTCCTCGAAGATGACCTCGTCCATCTTGGAGCCGGTGTCGATCAGGGCGGTGGCGATGATCGACAAGGAGCCGCCTTCCTCGATGTTGCGGGCGGCGCCGAAGAAGCGCTTGGGGCGCTGCAGCGCGTTGGCGTCGACGCCGCCGGTCAGCACCTTGCCCGAGCTCGGCACCACCGTGTTGTAGGCTCGGCCGAGGCGGGTGATCGAGTCGAGCAGAATGACCACATCCTTCTTATGCTCGACCAGACGCTTCGCCTTCTCAATCACCATCTCGGCGACCTGGACATGGCGGCTGGCGGGCTCGTCGAAGGTCGAGGAGATGACCTCCCCCTTCACCGACCTCTGCATGTCGGTGACCTCCTCGGGCCGCTCGTCGATCAGCAGGACGATGAGGAAGACCTCGGGATGGTTGTCGGTGATCGCCCTGGCGATGTTCTGGAGGAGCACGGTCTTGCCGGTCCTCGGCGGAGCGACAATCAGGGCGCGCTGGCCCTTGCCCTGAGGCGAGATGATGTCGATCACCCGCGCCGACTTGTCCTTGACGGTCGGATCGGCGCTGTCGAGCGTCAGCTTCTCGTCGGGGTAGAGCGGCGTGAGATTGTCGAAATTGACCCGGTGGCGGACTGCCTCGGGATCGTCGAAATTGACGGAGACGAGCCGCACGAGGGCGAAATAGCGCTCGCCGTCCTTGGG